>MDTD01173654.1_pt1 | contig 16769 bp, 15 predicted proteins | sample 811221 | NCBI WGS metagenome assembly MDTD01 (sample SAMN05326646, study PRJNA326480) | marine metagenome | isolation source: seawater | place: Pacific Ocean: South West | collected 2011 | reverse complement strand
GCATTGGCCGCCGTCGCCGCCCCTACTGTCATGACTGCTGCCACGGCCATCGCCGCAATCGACTTGACCGAGTGCCCCACCGCGCGTGCACCGAAGTCTGCCGCGCCCCCGAACTTGCCCTCTAGCATGCGTGGATTCCTGCCTCTCGTGCGCCCCACGCCTCATTCGTGCCACGTCCGGGCTGCGGTAATCAAGAGAAGACCGCGTCAAATGGCCATGAAACTGCCCGATTTCCGCCACTTCGTGCCAATTCGGCATCAGGGAGAGGGCGAAACGGGTACGATGCCGTCCGCCGACGATGCTTACGACGATGGCCGAATGGGTCGGTGAGACGCTCAGGCCGCCGGACGGCGGCGCCCGCCGTGCTGAGGATCGTCCTCGTCGAACAGCTCCGCGAGCTTCTCCAGCATCGTGCCGCCCAGTTGATCGGCGTCGACGATGGTGACGGCGCGGCGGTAATAGCGCGTCACGTCGTGGCCGATGCCGATGGCGATCAGTTCCACCGGCGAGCGCGTTTCGATCCATTCGATCACGGTGCGGAGATGGCGGTCGAGATAGTTGCCCGGATTGACCGAGAGGGTGCTGTCGTCGACGGGCGCACCGTCCGAAATCACCATCAGGATGCGGCGCTGTTCCGGGCGGGCGATCAGACGGTCATGAGCCCAGGCCAGTGCCTCGCCGTCGATATTCTCCTTGAGCAGCCCTTCCCGCAGCATGAGGCCGAGATTCTTCCGCGCCCGGCGCCATGGCGCGTCGGCGGCCTTGTAGACGATGTGCCGGAGCTCGTTCAGCCGGCCGGGATTGGCCGGCTTGCCGGCCGTAAGCCAGCGTTCCCGCGCTCGTCCGCCCTTCCAGGCACGGGTGGTGAAGCCAAGGATCTCGACCTTGACCCCGCAGCGTTCGAGGGTGCGGGCCAGCATGTCGGCGCTCACCGCCGCGACGGTGATCGGCCGGCCGCGCATCGACCCCGAATTGTCGAGCAGCAGCGTAACCACCGTGTCGCGGAACTCGGTTTCCCGCTCGCGCTTGTAGGACAGCGGATAGGTCGGTGCGGTGACCACGCGGTCGAGCCGGGCCGTGTCCAGGATGCCCTCTTCGAGATCGAACTCCCACGACCGGTTCTGCTTGGCGAGCAGGCGCCGCTGCAGCCGGTTGGCGAGGCGCGAGATCACCCCCTGAAGATGCGAGAGCTGCTGATCGAGATGGGCACGAAGCCGCGTGAGTTCGTCGGGCTCGCAAAGCTCGTCGGCGCTGACGACTTCGTCGAATTCGGTGGTGAAGGCGTGGTAGGCCGGCATGTCGTTGCGGCGGTCGGCCGGCGGTTGCCAAGGCTCGCCGTCCGATCCCGGCTCCTCCTCGCCGCCCGGCATGCCGTCGTCCTCGGTCGTGCGGGCTTCGGCATCCGAGACTTCCTCGCCGTCGCCGTCCGACTCGGCGCCGGGCTCTCCGGCCGCCTCCATGTCGTCTTCCGAGCTTTCGCCTTCCGACGAGGTTTCGGTGCCGTCGTCGCGCTCCTCCTCGTCGGAGGCGTCGCTGTCCAGGTCGGGGGAGGCCTCGTCTTCCTCGGCGAAGTCGAGATGCTGGATGAGCCGTTTCAGCCGGGTGGCAAAGGCCGACTGGTCGTCGATTACATCTTCGAGGGCGGTGAAGTCCTCGCCGGCCTTGGATTCGAGCCACGGCCGCCACATGTCGACCAGTTTCTCAGCCGAAGGCGGCACCTTCTGCCCCGTCAGATGCTCGCGCGCCAAGAGGCCGATGACGTCCGCCAGCGTGGCTTCGTCCTTGTCATCCAGACGGTCGTAACCGCGGCTGCGGCAATTGGCTTCGGCGGCGGCCGAAAGGTTCTGGGCGACGCCGGTCATGGTGCGGGAGCCCAGCGCATCGCACCGGGCCTGTTCCACGGCATCGTAGATCGCTTGCGCGGTCTGGCCGCCGGGACGATGGGCGCGATGCAGCTCCTCGTTATGATGGCGCAGCCGCAGCGCCATCGAATCGCTCCGGCCGCGAAGCTGGGTCAGCTCGTCGGCCGTCGGCTCGCGGGCCGGCGCGGTGAGCTGCGCTTCGTGCTCATGCAGGCGCGACGGTCCGGGCGCGAAGTTGACGGTCAGTGCCTCGTCGCGGGCGATCGCCCGCATGGCGCCGGTCAGCGCCCGCTTGAACGTCTCCGACGCGTCGTTCCGCCCCTTTTGCGACATGCCGATCGGTTCACTCCGTCAGGGCGACGGCAGCCGATTCGGACAGCTCGGTCCCGAAGCAGCGCTGGTAGTACTCGGCGACCACCGGCCGCTCGACCTCGTCGCACTTGTTGAGGAACGTCACGCGGAAGGCGAAGTCGCGATCGCCGAAGATCTCGGTGTTCTCGGCCCAGGTGATCACCGTCCGCGGCGACATGACGGTCGAGATGTCGCCGGCGATGAAGCCCGAACGGGTCAGATCGGCCAGACGGACCATCGCCGAGACCGTCTCCCGGCCTTCTTCGGTGTCGTAGTTCGGCACCTTGGCCAGGATGATCTCGACCTCGGAATCATGCGGCAGGTAGTTCAGCGTGGCCACGATGTTCCAGCGGTCCATCTGCCCCTGATTGATCTGCTGCGTGCCGTGATAGAGGCCGGTCGTATCGCCGAGGCCAACCGTGTTGGTGGTCGCGAACAGGCGGAACGCCGGATGCGGGCGGATCACCCGGTTCTGGTCGAGCAGCGTGAGCTTACCCTCCACCTCCAGCACGCGCTGGATCACGAACATCACGTCGGCCCGGCCGGCATCGTATTCGTCGAACACCAGCGCCGTCGGCGTCTGCAGCGCCCAAGGCAGCAGGCCTTCCCGGAACTCCGTCACCTGCTTGCCGTCGCGCAGCACGATGGCATCCTTGCCGACGAGGTCGATCCGGCTGATGTGGCTGTCCAGATTGATGCGGATGCACGGCCAGTTGAGCCGCGCCGCCACCTGCTCGACATGGGTCGACTTGCCGGTGCCGTGATAGCCCTGGATCATGACGCGGCGATTGCGGCCGAAGCCGGCGAGAATCGCCATCGTCGTGCCGCGGTCGAAGCGGTAGGCCTCGTCGATGTCGGGGACGTGTTCGGTCGGCTCGGAGAAGGCCGGGACCGTCATGTCGCTGTCGATGCCGAAGACCTGGCGGACGGAAACCCGGATGTCGGGCATGCCTCCATTCGCTCCGGGCGCGGTTTCGGCGTGCACTGTAGATGCCATACAGAAGTCTTTCCGGTTCGCTCGATGAACGGGATGATGAGCGCCAGAGGCGCGACGGTCAGGGAAGACCGCTGTTCATCAGGTATGTGTAGGCCTGGTTGATACTTTTCAAACGTTCTTCCGAAGCCTTGTCGCCACCATTGGCGTCGGGATGATGCAGCTTGACCAGAGTCTTATAGCGCGCCTTGACGTGCTTTTTCGTCGCCATTTCCGGTTCGAGGTCAAGCACCGCCATCGCCTTGCTGTGCTCGTCTGTCGCCGACCGCTCGCCGGCGCCGAAGGTCCCGCTTTTCCCGGGGTCGCCGCCCTCGGTGCGGTAGGTCCCGAAGAAGTCGCGAAAGCGCGCCTTGGTGAAATCGAAGCCCGCGGCGCCGCTCACTCCCATCGGCCAGGTCGGCCTGTGGCCGGTGACGTCGGCGCGGCGGATGGCGTCGATCTGTTCCGGCGACATCTTCGCGAAATAGTCCCATTCCCTATTGTAGGAGCGGACATGGTCGAGGCAGAACCAGCGAAATTTGCGGAGGTTGGCCGGCGAGTGGGGCGCGCGATAGTCCCCGGCCGCGTCGCAGCCGGGCCATTCGCAGCAACGTTGCTCGACCGTTTCCGTGCCGGTGGGATCCTGGTCCCGCCAGCCATCGAACATCCGCCTGTAGTCCTCCACATCGGGCATTGGCAAAATATGCGTGCATCGACCACGGCGCGCAACCGCCCTGACCGGCCGACGGCCTTGCGCCGGGCGCCCTTGACACGCCGGTGGCCGCGGCGCAGGTGAGAGGCACGACTTCCCCGTACCGAATCGAAGGAGAGCCCGTCCGTGTCCGTCGCCGATCGCATTCGCGCCAAGCTCACCGAGCGCTTCGCGCCGGACCATCTCGCCGTGGTGGACGAGTCCCACCTGCATGCCGGTCATGCCGGCGCCCGTCCCGGTGGCGAGACGCATTACCGGGTCGAGATCGTCGCGACGGCCTTCGACGGCCTGTCGCGGGTGGCGCGCCAGCGTCTGGTCTATGACGCCCTGTCCGATGAGATAGCCGGCGGCGTGCACGCCCTGGCGCTCAAGACCAGAACGCCGGGCGAAGCTGCGAAGCTCTAAGCCCTTCGTCAGGGTGCGGGAGGAAATGCGACCTCATTCGTCCGAGCCCGGTTCCAGGTACCATTCGGGATAGTGCTGCTTTACGACGGGCCCCGATCGGTCGAGAGCGTGGCAGGTGTTCAGGACCCTCGGCGCCGTCTTCCGCGGGGGTTCGTCGCCGGTTTTCCGGCGCAAGGGAAACACGGCCTGATAGGCGACGGTGCCGAGCCGCCCCAGGATCTCGTTCAAATGGGTGCAGCCCGAGAGGCCGCCGAAAATTTCCCTGATCGTGCGGTTCCATCCCGGGCCGATGCTCTTGCCCACCAGGGCGTCGAACTGCGGCGTGATGTTCGGGCAGGTGGCGGGGTAGGGGGAGAAATCGGTCACCGCCTCGGCCGCGTGAATGACGAACGCCTCGTCGATGGTCAGCCTGATCCACATCTCGTGTACCGGCGTTCCCGGCGGCACGTCGCCCCGTGCGGAATTGTGGAAGGTATAGCTCTTGGTATCGGTCAGGTGGCCTTCGATGTCCCACAGCCCGTCGGCGCGGCGGAAGGCGAAACCGTCGATGCGGCGGTGATGAATCGGCTCGCGCTCGACGGGCGATGACAACGGCATGCAATGTCTCCGGTAGTCGCTGCGGCCGGCTGACGAGCGCCGGCGGCTCAGGAATCAGTAGTTGTCCGTCTCCGGCCCCGGCGGCAGCTGCTTCACGCGAAGCGACGTAACCCGGTTCCGCTGCCTGGCGAGGACATGGAACTGGAAGCCATGGAAATCGAACGTCTCGCCGACTTCGGGAATGCGCTGCGCCTCATGAATCACCAGCCCGGCGATGGTCGCGGCCTCCTCGTCCGGCAGGCGCCAGTCGAAGCGGCGGTTGAGGTCGCGGATGGTGACCGTCCCTTCGACGACGCAGCTTCCGTCCGCTTCGATGGTGACGCCCCGGACCGGGATGTCGTGCTCGTCGGAGATATCGCCGACGATCTCCTCGATGATGTCCTCCAGGGTGACCAGCCCCATCAGCGCACCGTATTCGTCCACCACCAGGGCGACATGGGCGCGGCGCATGCGGAAGGCATGAAGCTGGTCGGCGAGACTGGTCGCGTCGGGCACGAACCAGGGCTCGGTGAGAATGGTCGAGATGTCGACCCGTTCGGGATCGCTGCCGGCTTCGCTCAGGGCGCGCAGCAGATCCTTGGCGTGCAGGATGCCGATGATGTTGTCGGGGTCGTCACGCCAAACGGGCAGCCGGGTGAAGGGGCTGGACAGGGCCGCATCCACCAGCTTCGCCGGCGGCTGGTCGACGTCGAGGGTCGCCATGTTGCTGCGATGGACCATAACCTCGTCGACATGCACCTCCGAGAGGTCGAGGATACTGCGCAGCATGTCGCGGTAATGCTTGCGCATGGTCCCTTCGCGGGCGTGCAGGTCGATCGCGCCGCGGAGTTCGTTGCTGACGTCGAGGAAGTCCGATGCGCCGGCCGGCTGGACGCCCAGCAGCCTCAGCGTCCCGCCGACGATCGTCTGCACCGCCAGGGTGATGGGCGACAGAAGCGCGGTCAGCCCCCGGATCGCCGGGGCCACCGCCAAAGCGGTCTTGTCGGCATTGCGGATGGCGAAGGTCTTGGGCAGGACCTCGGCGAAGATGAACACCATCACCGTCATCACCAGCGTCGCGTAGATCACGCCGCTGTCCCCGACGATACCGACGAACAGATAGGTCGCGAGGGACGACGCCAGGATGTTGACGGCGTTGTTGCCGAGCAGGATCGCGCCGATCAGGCGTTCCTTTTCCATCAATAGACGGCCGACGAGCTCGGCACGCCGGTTGCCATCGCTTTCGAGCTGATGCAATCGCGGACGCGAGGCCGCGGTCAGCGCCGTTTCCGAGCCGGAAAAGAACGCTGACAAGCAGAGCAGAAGGCCGATCGCCGCCATTGTCAGCAGCATCGCCGTTCCCATCGCTACTTTCGATCCTCCTTCGGTGATGCGGGTCGCCCGACGCTGGATAGCCGAACCCGCGCAGGACCGCCCACGCGGCCGGAACCGTTACGCCGTGACGGCGGCGCCCAAAATCTCCAGAACCATCTCCGGCGCCACATCCCGGCTGACAAACGCCTCGCCGATACCCCGGACCAGGATGAAGGTGACCTTGCCGTCCTTCACCTTCTTGTCGTGGGCCATGTGCCGCAGCAGCGCCTCGGGGTCGAGCGCCCGGCCATGGTGGCGCGGCGGCATCGTCGGCAGCCCGCAAAGTTCGAGATGGCGCCGCATGCGCGCGGCATCCTCGGGCGGGCACAGCCCGAGCCGGACCGAGAGATCGAACGCCATCACCATGCCGATGGATACCGCTTCGCCATGCCGGAGATCACCGGCATAGCCGATTTCCGCCTCCAGCGCATGGCCGAAGGTGTGCCCCAGATTGAGCAGCGCCCGGCTGCCCTGCTCGCGCTCGTCCTCGGCGACGAATCGCGCCTTGGCCGCGCAGCACGCGGCGATCGCGTGGCGGCGGGCGTCGTGATCGCCGGCCAGCAGGCCCTCGCCGCGTTGTTCCAGCCAGGTGAAGAACGACTCGTCGCCGATCAGGCCGTACTTGACCGTCTCCGCGTAGCCCGCCTTGAGGTCGCGGTCGGGCAGGGTATCCAGCGCGGCGGTATCGGCCAAAACCAGCCGCGGCTGGTGAAAGCTTCCCACCAGATTCTTGCCGAAGCGGGTATTGATCCCCGTCTTGCCGCCGACCGAGCTGTCGACCTGGGCGAGCAGCGTGGTCGGTACCTGAATGAAGTCGATCCCGCGGAGAATGATCGATGCCGCGAAGCCGACGAGGTCGCCGACAACGCCGCCGCCCAGCGCGATCAGCGTGTCGTCGCGGGCGACCCCGTGTTCCTGCAAGCGATCCAGCAGCTCTTCGAGATGTCGGAAGTCCTTGGTCTGCTCGCCGGCCGGCAGCACCGTTTCCGAATGGGTGATGCCCTGGGCGTCGAGCCCGGCAAGCAGCGAATCGAGATAGAGCGGCGCGACATTGTCGTCGGTCACGACATGGACGCGGCGCCGACTCAGCACCGGTGCTATGGCCTCGCCGGCGGACGCGATCACGTTCTGGCCGATGACGATGTCGTAGCTGCGTTCGCCCAGCGCTATGGGAACGGTGGTGACGCCCGTCATGCGCCGGCTCCTGCGGCGGAGGCTCTCACCGGCTCCGCGAAATAGCGGTTCAATGCTTCGATGACCGTGTCCACCATGACGTCATGGGGCGCGTCGAGACTATCGACGATCACGTCTGCTTCTCCGTAGACCGGGTAGCGCTCGGCAATCAGTGCTTCCAGGATCTCGCGGCGGTCGCCGCGTTCCAGAAGCGGCCGGGTGTGGCGGCGGGCGACGCGCTTCAGCAGGATCTCGATATCGGCGCGCAACCATACCGACGTCGAGGACTCGGCGATCAACCGCCGCGTTTCGGGGTCCATAAAGGCGCCGCCACCGGTCGCCAGCACATGCGGCGGCTGGGCGAGCAGGCGGGCGATCACGCGCCGTTCGAGGTCCCGGAAAGCGGTTTCGCCATGGGTTTCGAAGATATCGGGGATCGAGCAGTGGGCCGCTTTCTCGATCTCGGAATCGGCGTCGATGAACCCAAGGCCCAGGCGTCCTGCGAGGCGACGGCCGATCGTCGTCTTGCCTGCCCCCATCAGACCTACCAGCACAATCGACTTATCGGCCACGAATTGCGGCGGTTCGCTCATTTCCCGAAAAAGTCAACGCGTTGAAACGCCTCGGACGAGGCTATAGATTGGCCTGACACGGACATGACCGAACGATATCACAGATTAACGCGCACTGTCGCGAAGACGGGGCTAAGGCGGGTTGCCTTCTGATGGGGTGGTTCTACCGCACGCTTCTGCTGATCGTATTGATCGGAATCGTCGGCGGCGGTGTTTTCCTGATGACATGGGATATACCGCCGCCATCCTCGACCGTCGAGAAGATCATTCCGAATGACAAATTCAGGGATTAGCGGTCTCGCGCTGCTGCTGCTGGCAGCAGCCGGAACCGCGGCTTCCGCACAGGAAACCGCCGGCGAGATGCCGGTCATGGAAGAACCGGCGGCGGAAGCTCCCGCGATGCCGCAGGAACTAGAGGCGCCACTGTCGCTGATGCCGCGGTCCCTGCTGCCGGAGAACGATGCCGTTCCCGATGGCGCCGCCGTGGAGGAACCGTCCGGCAGCGGCGGTGTGTCGGTCGACCGGCTCGACGCGGTCGACGTCGAGTCGATCGGGGTGCTCACCGAAAGTGAAGGCGGTTTCGGCCGCGACATGTGGGCGCGGAGCGACAGGGCGTTCATCGCCCTGCTGCTGGAGAAGCTTCCGGCGGCGGCGCCTTCGCCGGTCATGCGCTCCCTGACCCGACGGCTCATAGCGACCACGGCCGACGTTCCGCCTGGTCCGGCCGAGGACAGCCTTCTCGAGCATCGCCTGGAAGCATTGCTGGCGATCGGCGATTTCGAAGCAGCCGATGCGCTGGTCGAAGCGGCGGCTCGGCGCACGCCGCTCATCACCATCGATCGCGTCCGGGCTCAACGTCTGCTACTCGACGGCAAGGCCGACCAGGTTTGCAGCGGCCTGCCGACGCTTCTGTCGCGCGACAACGATCCCTATTGGCAGCGCATGCTGATCGTCTGCCAGGCGATCGCCGGCGATGAGGCCGCGGCGACCCTCGGCCTCGATCTGCTGCGCGAGGAAGACGTCGAGCCACAGCCGGGCTTTGCCGATCTGGTGCAGTCGGTGCTCAAGGACCGGGCGCTGCCGCAGGGAGAGGTCCAGCTCACGCCGCAGACGCTGGCGCTGCTGCGCGCGGCCGGCGGCGACGTGCCTGAGGCCTGGATCGCCACCGGTGATCCTGCGCTGTGGCGGGCGATGGCCGGCGACGACACGCTGCCGATCGAAACGCGCCTTTCGGCGGCCGAATGGGGCGCGCGGTCGGGCGTGGTGACGCCGGCTGAGCTCAGCCGCCTCTATCTCGGTGTCGAGTCGACGCCCGAGGAACGGGCGGCGGTGCTCGAACAGGAAAGCACCGCGGACAGTGCCCGCGACCGGGCGCTCCGTTATCAGGCGGCGCGTGAGATCCCGGACCAGATCGCCCGTGCGGAGGCCTTGCGGGCGAGCTGGCGGGCAGCCCTGCCGACGCTCGATTTCATTGGCGCGTCGCGTGCCGGCTCAATCGCCGTCCTCAGCTTGACGCCGTCGCCGTCCCTCACCGATTTCGGCCTCGACGCCGTCGTCGTGCTCCTGGCATCCGGACGGCCGGAGGCGGCCGCCGCATGGTTCCGGCTGCTCAGGGATCAAGCGGCGAACGAGCCCATGGTGGCCGATCTGGTCGCGGCGCTCGCGCCCTACATGGTTATCTCCGGCGCCGACCAGGTCGTGGCCTGGGACGACGGTGCCGCCATCGACTGGTACCAGACCTTGCCCGGTGATCTCGATGACGCCACGCGGCGTCAGCGTGCCGCACGCATGTTCACCGTCCTCGAAAGTCTCGGTTATCCGCTGGGGGCCGATGTGTGGACGATGATCCTCGATGCGCCTCGCGAGCCGGCGGGGCTGGTTCCCGATGCCACCTTGCTGCGACGGCTGGGGGGCGCCGCCAGTGAAGTGCGGGTCGGCGAGGCGGTGGCTCTGTCTCTGATCGTGCTTGGAGAGGGTGGACCTCAAGCCGCTTCTGCTCATGCGGTCGGAGCGGCGACCGGAGCCTTGCGGCAGATTGGCCTGATGGACGAGGCGCGGAAGGTCGCCCTGGAAGCCGTCCTCGCGCCCGTACGGTGATCCCTTGGTGAGGGCCCGGTGACCGCGCCCGCGGTCGAGGCATTTCTCGAGATGATGTCGGCCGAGCGGGGAGCGGCGCCCAATACGCTCGCCGCCTATCGCCGCGACCTGGAAGATTTCGTCCGCTTCGTCGAAGGGCGGGGGCGCAGCGGCTCGGACGCCGCCGAAGACGAAATTCGGGCCTACATGGCGTCGCTCTCGGCGGCCGGGTATTCGGCGCGGACGGCGGCGCGGCGCCTGTCGGCGGTGCGCCAGTTCCATCGCTTCCTGTTCGAAGACGGGCGCCGCGACGACGATCCTTCGGCCGCGGTCGATGCGCCGCGGCGTGGCCGTTCCCTGCCGAAGATTCTGAGCGAAGAGGAGGTCGAAGCTCTGCTTGCGGCGGCACGTCGGCGGGAGGGACGGGACGGCGTTCGCATGGTGGCCCTGCTGGAGGTTCTCTACGCGACCGGGCTGCGGGTGTCGGAGCTTGTCGGCCTGCCGATGTCGGCCCTCCGGGGCGAACTCGGCGTGCTGATGGTCGCCGGCAAGGGAGGACGCGAACGCATGGTGCCGCTGGGTGGGCCAGCGGCCGACGCTCTCGCGGCCTATCTGGAGCTCAGATCGGCTTTCCTGCCCGGGGATCGGCCGTCACGTTGGCTGTTCCCGTCCCGCAGCGCCAGCGGCCATCTAACCCGTCAGCGATTCGCCCAGCTTCTGAAGGAGACCGCTCTCGATGCCGGGGTCGATCCCGCGAAGCTCTCGCCGCACGTCCTGCGACACGCCTTCGCCAGCCATCTTCTGGCCCACGGCGCCGATCTGCGCGCGGTCCAGACGATGCTGGGCCATGCCGACATTTCGACCACGCAGATCTATACCCATGTGCTCGCCGAACGCCTTCAGACGCTGGTGCGAACCCATCATCCGCTGGCCGATGGCCCCGGCGCCGCAGTTGACTTGGCGGAATCCAGTGGGCATGTAACCGCCACGCCCGAGGCCGACGGTTAGGGCGGGCTTATCGTGCGTTCAGGGAGTATCCATTGAGCTTCACCATCGTCGAAGAGGCAACGCCGCGGCTCAATCGCAGCGAGTTGGCGGTGCCCGGCAGCCGGACCGAGCTGTTCGAAAAGGCTGCGAAGTCGGCGGTGGACGTCGTCTTCCTGGACCTCGAAGACGCGGTGGCGCCGGACGACAAGCCCCGGGCGCGGAAGAACGTCATCCAGGCGATCAATGACGTCGACTGGGGCTCCAAGGTCCTGTCGGTGCGGATCAACGGGCTCGACACGCCCTATATGTACCGGGACGTCGTCGATGTGCTGGAGCAGGCCGGCGAACGTCTGGACGTGATCATGATCCCCAAGGTCGGGACCGCCGCCGACGTCTACGCGGTCGACATGCTGGTCACCCAGATCGAGACCGCCAAGGGACGGAAGAAGCGGATCGGTTTCGAACTGATCATCGAATCGGCCCTCGGGATGGCTAATGTCGATGCCGTGGCCGGCGCCAGCAAGCGCAACGAATCGCTCCATTTCGGCGTCGCCGACTACGCGGCCTCGATCAAGGCGCGGACCACCAATATCGGCGGGCCCAACGTCGAGTACGGGGTGCTCACCGACCCGACCGAAGACGATCCGACCCGGCACTACCATTGGGGCGACATGTGGCATTATGCGCTGTCGCGCATGGTGATCGCGGCACGGTCGAACGGGTTGCGCCCGATCGACGGACCGTTCGGGGACTTCTCCGACGCGGAAGGGTACAAGGCGCAGGCGCGCCGGGCCGCCGTGCTCGGCTGCGAGGGAAAATGGGCGATCCACCCGTCGCAGGTGGCGTTGGCCAATGACGTGTTCACGCCGTCCGAAGCCGAGATCGCGAAAGCGCGGCGGGTCATCGCGGCGATGGAGCAGGCGTTCAAGGAAGGTAAGGGCGCGGTGTCGCTCGACGGCCGCCTGATCGATATCGCCTCGATCAGGCAGGCGGAAGCGCTGGTCGCCAAGGCGGACAGAATCGCTACCCGCTGACAGCCGGGGGACAGTATGGCGGATGACGGCGGCAATCACCGCGCCGGGGGAGCGATGAACACTTTTCTCGATTTCGAGAAGCCGATCGCCGAGCTCGAAGGCAAGATCAAGGAACTGCGCCACCTCAGCGACGATGGCGGGATCAACATCGTCGACGAAGTGACGCGCCTGCAGACCAAGGCCGAGCGCCTGCTGCGCGCGACCTACAGCAAGCTCACCCCGTGGCAGAAGACGCTGGTGGCGCGTCACCCCGACCGCCCCCACACCAGCGACTATATCGATGCCCTGTTCGAATCCTTCACGCCGCTCGCGGGCGACCGCAAATACGCCGAAGATCAGGCCATTCTGGGCGGTCTCGCGCGGTTCCGCGGCTATTCGGTGATGGTGCTGGGGCACGAGAAGGGTGCGGATACCGAAGCGCGCGTCCGCCATAATTTCGGCATGGCCCGCCCTGAGGGCTATCGCAAGGTGGTGCGCCTGATGGATCTGGCCGAGCGGTTCTCGTTGCCGGTGATCTCCTTCATCGATACCGCCGGCGCCTATCCGGGTGTCGGGGCGGAGGAGCGCGGGCAGGCGGAAGCGATCGCCCGATCGACGCAGAAATGTCTCGACCTCCGTGTGCCTCTCATCAGCGCCGTGATCGGCGAAGGCGGCTCGGGCGGCGCGATCGCGCTGGCGACCGCCAATCACGTGATGATGCTCGAGAACGCGATCTATTCGGTGATCTCGCCGGAAGGCTGTGCCTCGATCCTGTGGCGGGATCCGAAGCATGCCGAGGATGCCGCCGAGTCCTTGAAGGTCACCGCGCAGGACCTCTTGCGGCTCGGGGTCATCGACGAAGTGGTGGACGAGCCGGTGGGTGGCGCCCACCGCGATCCGGGCGCGGTGGTCGATGCTGTCGGGAAGGCCGTCGAGGGGGCGCTACGCCGTCTCGCGGCGTTGTCAGCGGGGGAGGTTCGGGCGCAGCGTCGCACCCGGTTCCTGGAAATGGGCCGCGGTCAGATCGGCATCTAGCTCATGACGGCACTGGAAGGCCGCCGCTTGTCGTCACGGGCGGCGCTGGCTCTGTTCGTCGTCCCCTGTCTGGCGGCGCTGGCGGTGGGCGGCATGGTGACCGCACCGGCGGTCGCGGCTTGGTATCCTACTTTGGCGAAGCCGGCATGGACGCCGCCCGACTGGCTGTTCGGGCCGGTGTGGAGCGTGCTCTACCTGACGATGGGGATCGCCGCCTGGCTGGTCTGGCGTCGGGAAGGATGGGCCGGCGCGCGCGGCGCACTCATCCTCTTCTGGGTTCAGCTCGCGTTCAACGCCCTGTGGTCGCCGCTGTTCTTCGGCCTGCGCTCGCCGCTTCTCGGCCTGATCGACATCGCAATGCTGCTGGCGGCACTGATCGCCACGACCATCGCTTTCTGGCGGGCCCGACCGATCGCGGGTCTGCTGTTCGTGCCTTATCTCGCCTGGGTGGGATATGCCTCTGCGCTCAACGCCGCCATCTGGGCGGCGAACTGAGGCGCGGGATACCCTGGCAACCGTCGCCCGGACGATGGTGACCTAACCGGGGCTGCCGACGGCGACCTACGAGAAGCGGCCGTGGCAGTGCTTGTACTTCTTGCCCGAGCCACAGGGGCACATCTCGTTACGGCCGACCTTGCCCCAGGATTCGGGGTTGCTCGCATCCCGCTCGGCCGAGGACGAGCCTGCCCGCAACTCGTGGCCGTTCCCTTGCGCCACCGTCTGGCGGAGGCCGTCGCCATCCTCGCTCTCGGCATAGGCGTCGTCTCCGCTCGGCAGCGATCCGAACCCGGCGGCCGCCACGGCTTCCGTCGGCTGACGGTCGTCGCCCGGCAGGGTGACCCGAAGTTCCATGTGCGACAGCACCGACGTCACCGTCTCGCGCAACCGGTTCAGGAGATCGTTGAACAGGTTGAAGGCTTCGGACTTGTATTCGTTCAGCGGATCGCGCTGGGCGTAGGCGCGCAGGCCGATGCCCTGGCGCAGATGGTCGAGGCTCAGCAGATGGTCCTTCCACTGCTGATCGAGGATCTGCAGCAGCAGGCTCTTCTCCGCCATCCGCATCACCTCCGGGGTGTAGCGGGCGGCCTTCTCCGCCATCTTGCGGTCGGAGGCGTCCTTGATCCGCTCCAGGATCTCCTGTTCGGCGATGCCGTCTTCCTTGGCCCAGTCGGCGATCGGCAGGTCGAGACCGAGAACGCGCAGGCATTCCTCGTGCAGCGCGTGGGTATCCCACTGCTCGGCGTAGCTCTTCTCGGGGATGAAGCGCGTGACCATGTCTTCGATCACTTCTTGGCGCATGTCGGCGACCATGCCCTGGACGTCCTCGGCGCGCATCAGCTCGATGCGCTGCTCGTAGATGACCTTGCGCTGATCGTTCATGACGTCGTCGAAGCGCAGCAGGTTCTTGCGGATGTCGAAGTTCCGCGCCTCGACCTTCTGCTGGGCCTTCTCCAGCGCCTTGTTGATCCACGGGTGGTAGATCGCCTCACCCTCTTCGAGGCCGAGCTTCCTCAACATCGAGTCCATGCGCTCGGAGCCGAAGATCCGCATCAGATCGTCTTCCAGCGACAGGAAGAACTTGGACGCGCCGGGATCGCCCTGGCGCCCCGACCGGCCGCGGAGCTGGTTGTCGATGCGCCGGCTTTCGTGCCGCTCGGTGCCGACCACGTAGAGACCGCCCGCGGCGAGGACCTCGTCATGGGCCTTGGCGATCTCGGCTGTAATACGCTTGGTGATCTCCTCCCGCTTCGCTTCGTCCTCGACGCCCTCGAGCTCGGACTTGAGCCGCATCTCGACATTGCCGCCGAGCTGAATGTCGGTGCCGCGGCCGGCCATGTTGGTGGCGATGGTCACCGCGCCCGGACGCCCGGCCTGAGAGATGATCTGCGCTTCCTGCTCGTGGTAGCGGGCGTTCAGCACGTTATGGGGGATCTTCTGCTTCTTCAGCAGCGCCGCCAGCGCCTCGGACTTCTCGATGCTGGTGGTGCCGACCAGCACCGGCTGGTTCCGGTCGCGGCACTCGCCGATCAGGGTGACGACGGCGTCGTACTTTTCCTTGGCGGTCCGATAGATCTCGTCGTGCGAATCCAGCCGAGCCATCGGCCGGTGGGTCGGAATTTCGACGACCTCGAGGTTGTAGATCTGCGCGAACTCGTCGGCCTCGGTTGCCGCGGTGCCGGTCATGCCGGCGAGCTTCGGGTACATGCGGAAATAATTCTGGAAGGTGATCGAGGCCAGCGTCTGGTTCTCGTTCTGGATCTGGACGCCTTCCTTGGCTTCCAGCGCCTGATGCAGCCCTTCCGAATAGCGCCGGCCTTCCATCATGCGGCCGGTGAACTCGTCGATGATGACGACCTTGTCGTCCTTGACGATATAGTCGGTATCGCGGGTGAACAGCTTGTGCGCCCGAAGCGCCTGGTTCACGTGATGCACCACCGAGACGTTGGCGATGTCGTAGAGGCCGCTCTCCTCGGGTATCAGGCCGTTCTCACGCAGAAGCTGCTCGATCCGCTCGGTGCCGGCCTCCGTCAGGGTGGTGGCGCGGGCCTTCTCGTCCTTCTCGTAATCGTCTTCCCCGAGCGCAGGGATCAGCGCGTCGACGCGCTTGTAGAGCTCGGAGTTGTCCTCGGTCGGGCCGGAAATGATCAGCGGCGTTCGCGCCTCGTCGACCAGGATCGAGTCGACCTCGTCGACGATCGCGAAGTTGAAGGGCCGCTGGACCATGCTCTCCAGCGAGAACTTCATGTTGTCGCGCAGATAGTCGAAGCCGAACTCGTTGTTCGTTCCGTAGGTGACGTCCGACGCATAGGCGTCACGGCGCTGCGGATCGGTGAGCCCATGGACGATGCAGTCGACGGAAAGCCCGAGGAACCGGTAGATCGCGCCCATCCATTCGGAGTCGCGCCGGGCCAGGTAGTCGTTAACCGTGACGACGTGGACGCCTTTGCCGGAGAGCGCGTTCAGATACACGGGCAACGTCGCCACCAGCGTCTTGCCTTCGCCGGTCTTCATCTCGGCGATCTGGCCCTTGTGCAGGACGATGCCGCCGATGAGCTGGACGTCGAAATGGCGCTGGCCGAGAACGCGTTTGGCCGCCTCGCGCACGGTCGCGAAAGCTTCCGGCAGAATGGCGTCGAGAGTCTCGCCTGACTCAAGCCGCTCGCGGAACTGCGCCGTCCGCGCCTTCAGCGCTTCGTCGGACAGTCCTTCGACGTCCTGTTCGAGCGCGTTGATCCGTTCGACGGTTCGACGGTGCTCCTTGATGACGCGATCGTTCGCCGTACCGAAAAAACGCCGGGCTGCTGCGGCAAACATGCGGACCTCTGAATTGGAGCGGAGATAAAGGAAATACCAGGGTCACAGATAGGCAAGTGGGCGGGGAGAGTCAACGCGGGGGCTCCCGTGCCGCTCCGCAGGCGCCGGGTCGAGGGGCGGCCCTCGGCCGCACTTGCTGCGGCCTTGTCGCGCCTTTCGGTATATGCATGATGCGGCGCGTCGTCATGGCGGCGCGGTGGGTTCGCGGCAGGCCGCCCCAATAGAAGCATCAAAACGGCTCGTCACCGGCTCGTCCTCGACCCGGCAGCGACGCAGGGAGAAGCAGTTTCATGGCCAAATTCGCACTTCGCACCGCCACCGCAATTGTCGCGGTCGTCATGGCGG
>MDTD01063386.1_pt1 | contig 16769 bp, 13 predicted proteins | sample 811221 | NCBI WGS metagenome assembly MDTD01 (sample SAMN05326646, study PRJNA326480) | marine metagenome | isolation source: seawater | place: Pacific Ocean: South West | collected 2011 | reverse complement strand
TTGACGTGTTTGCTCCTAGCCTTATTTTAGCATATGGAATTGGTAGAGCTGGATGTCATTTTAGTGGAGATGGTGATTGGGGAATTGTCGCATCTAACCAACCAGATTGGTGGTTTTTACCTGATTGGATGTGGAGTTATAACTATCCTAATAATGTTATAAATGAAGGAATACCCATCCCAGGATGCGAAGGAAACTTCTGTTATCAACTTGCGGAAAATGTATACCCGACTCCTTTTTATGAAATTATTATGGCAGGAATTATATTTTTATTTTTATGGAATGTTAGGAAAAAAATTAAGATTGCAGGAATGTTATTCTTTATTTACCTTACTCTTAATGGAATAGAACGATTTTTTATAGAAAAAATAAGAGTAAATACCAAATACGATATTTTAGGTGGGATTACACAGGCAGAAATTATTTCCTCAATATTAATTTTGACAGGAATAATTGGAATCTTTGTTTTAATAAAAAGAAAACAGAACTATTCCCAGTAGTAATTACCTTTTCTTATAATATCCATCGCAATAAAAGAGATTAAACCATTGACAATTAGTAATTCAAAACCTAAATTTAGATAAATATTTATAAAATAACAAATTACTGGAGAAATCACAGCAACCAAAGGAACATATTTATCAATTACTTTGTGCTGAGTGAATAGTCCGTAAGCAAATATCCCCAATAAAGGACCATAGGTATATCCAGCTACAGTGAACAATGACTTGATAACACTATCATCATTAATTAGATTAAAAATCATAATCACACAAAACAAAATAAATGACATTAATAAATGTGATTTTTTTCTAAAAACTACCTGTTCAGATTTTGGTTTTTTCTCAAAATCCATGATATCAATACAAAAAGATGTAGTAAGCGAGGTTAGAGCGGAATCAGCACTTGAATATGCTGCCGCGACAATTCCTAATAAAAAGATAATTCCTACAAATTGAGGTAAACCTGAATTTAAAGCAATATTTGGAAATAACATATCCGGATTATTAGGAATTATTAACCCAAATTCTTGAGAATAAATTAGCAATAAAGCCCCTAAAGAAAGAAATAAAATATCAACAACAATTAAAATCAAACTAAATGAAAACATATTTTTTTGAGCATCCTTAAGGTTTTTACAACTAAGATTTTTTTGCATTTGATCTTGATCTAAACCAGTCATTACTATAGCCATAAATACTCCAGATAAAAATTGTTTCCAAAAATATTTTTTATCAGATATGTCTTCGAAGAAAAATATTCTAGAACTAGGAGATTCTTTAATTTTATTAAACATGTCTATTAAACTAATCTCAAGATTTTTTGTTAAAAAATATCCGATAATAACCACAGATAAAATCATTAGTGTTGTTTGTATGGCGTCTGTCCATATAATTGTCTTTATTCCGCTTCTGTAAGTATATACCCAAATTAATATTATTGTTATTAAAACAGTAAGATAAAATGGAATGTTAATACTATCAAAAATTGCAAATTGCAATACTGATGCAATTAGATATAATCTAAAAGAAGCTCCTATCGTTCTAGAAATTAAGAATAGACTTGAACCAGTTTTATAAGAAAAAACACCAAATCTAGTCTTTAGATATGAGTAAATAGAAACTAATTCCATTTTATAATATAGTGGCAGTAAAACCCTAGATATAATAAAATATCCAACAAAAAAACCAAATACCATCTGCATGTAAGAAAACTGACTACTATTAACCCATCCGGGTACAGAAATAAATGTAATCCCAGATAAAGTAGTCCCAATCATTCCATAGGCAATAACGTACCATGGAGCTTTTCTGTTACCAAGAAAAAACGCACTATTGCCATCATTACGACTTGTAAAATATGAAATTAAATATAGTATTGTAAAATAACTTAAAATGATCAATAAAAAAATTGTTGTATTCATAAAATTAATTTTTGACAAAATTATTAATAAATATTTAAATTTGCATCTATGAAGTTTCCATCTAAATTAATCGAAAATGCTGTTAAGCAACTTTCATCATTACCTGGAATTGGTAAAAAATCTGCGCTTAGATTAGTACTACATATGGTTAAACAAGATAAAAACAATATAAATCAATTTGGGAATTCTTTTATTGATCTTGTTAATCATATTAATTATTGCAAGAAATGTTATTCTATTTCTGATAATACAATGTGTGAAATATGTTCAGATCCAAAAAGAGACCAAAAAACTATTTGTGTTGTAGAAGATATAAGAGTAATGATGGCAGTCGAAAACACTCACCAATTTAAAGGAGTATATCATGTTTTAGGAGGATTAATATCCCCAATGGATGGAATTGGACCAAAAGATATAAAAGTAGAAGAATTAGTACAAAAAGTAGAAAATGGAAATATTCAAGAAGTTATTTTCACCCTAAGTACAACTATGGAAGGAGATACGACCAACTTCTATTTATTTAGAAGATTGAAAAATAGTGGGGTAAAAATATCATCCATTGCAAGAGGTATTTCAATTGGTGATGAATTAGAGTACACAGACGAAATCACCTTAGGTACAGCAATAACAAGTCGACTACCTTACGAAAACTCCTTATCAAAATAGTATTTTGAATACATACTTTTATTATTTTTGCCAAAAATTTATATAATGGCAAGAGTAGAACTTATAATGCCCAAAATGGGAGAAAGTGTTTCGGAAGCTACTGTAATTTCTTGGACAAAAGAAATTGGTGAAATGGTAGAAATGGACGAAACTATTGTTGAGATTGCTACTGACAAGGTAGATTCTGAAGTTCCTTCTACACATGAAGGAAAATTAGTGGAGAAATTATTTGAAGCAGATGAAGTAGTACAAGTTGGTGACCCCTTTGCTATATTAGAAATAGAAGGCGGAGATGAAAATCTAGAACAAACAGAAACAGCATCTCCTGTATCTGATCAAGCTAAAGTCATAGAACAAGAAGTTACAGAAACTATAGAAAAGACTACATCTTCTATTACTAATTCTGGTGACAGATTTTACTCACCGTTAGTAAGAAGTATGGCTAGTGAAGAAGGTATTAAGATGAGTGAATTAGAATCTATTACTGGTACAGGTAAAGATGGTAGAGTTACTAAAACAGATATGATAAACTACTTGAAAAACAGAGGAGAATCTAATAATAATCCTGTAAAAGTAGAAGAAACAAAACAATCTGATATACCTGCAAAAACAGAAGAAACAAAACAATCTGATAATCTTAAATCAACTAAATCTACAAATCAAACATCTACCCCAATACCAAATACTGGAGAAGTAGAAATTGTTGAAATGGATAGAATGAGAAAGTTAATTTCTGCTCATATGACAATGTCTAAAGCGACATCTGCACATATTACTTCTATGGTAGAGGTAGACATGACTAATATAGTTAACTGGAGAAATTCTGTAAAAACAGACTTTAAAAAGAGAGAAGGACAAAACATAACCTTCACTCCTATTATTATAGAAGCGATGGCAAAAGCTGTTAAGGACTTCCCAATGATAAATGTTTCTGTAGATGGAACAAATATCCATATTCATAAGAATGTAAATATCGGTATGGCAGCCGCTCTTCCTGATGGAAATTTAATTGTTCCTGTAATAAAAGAATGTCAAAATAAAAACTTAGTAGGTATAACAAAATCGGTTAATGACCTAGCTACAAGAGCAAGAGCAAGTCAATTAAATCCTGATGATATTCAAGGAGGAACAATCACTATGACAAATGTTGGTTCATTTGGAAATGTAATGGGGACTCCAATTATTAATCAACCTCAAGTAGCTATTATGGCCTGCGGAGTTATTAAAAAGAAACCAGCTGTTTTAGAAACAGAATATGGAGATGTAATTGCTATACGACATATGATGTTCTTGTCTTTATCCTACGATCATAGAGTTGTAGATGGAGCACTTGGTGGTCAATTTGTAAGAAAAGTAGCGGATTATTTAGAAGAGTTTGACACAAATCAATCTGTTTAAGTTATTTAAAACACAAAACAAAGCCTCAAAAAAAATTGAGGCTTTTTTTATATTTTTACAAAATGAATTTAAAACTAGAAAAACCTATTGTATTTTTTGATTTAGAAACTACAGGAGTTCAAGTATCCTCGGACAGAATAGTTGAGATATCTATCTTAAAAATTTTTCCAAATGGGAATAAAGAATCTAAAACCTGGTTGGTCAACCCAACTATCCCTATTCCATCAGAATCTACTGAAATACACGGTATTTCAAATGAAAAAGTAAAAAACGAACCGACCTTTAAAGAACTCGCACCTGAAATATCTAAGCTAATACATAATTGTGATCTTGCAGGATATAACTCAAATAAGTTTGATATACCCTTACTAGCAGAAGAATTCTTAAGAGTTGGAGTTGATTTTGATATGAAAAATAGAAAAGCTGTGGATGTACAAAATATTTTTCATAAAATGGAGCAAAGAACACTTATTGCTGCATATAAATTTTATTGTAATAAAGAACTTATAAATGCTCATTCAGCAGAAGCGGACACTACAGCAACATATGAGATTCTGTTGTCTCAATTAGAAAAATATGAAGAACTTGAAAATAATATAAACTTTCTATCAGAATTTTCTCTCTTAGGAGGTAAATTTGCAGATATGGCAGGATTCATTAGATATAATAATAGTGGAGAAGAGATACTTAGTTTTGGAAAATATAAAGGTGTTACCCTAAAACAAATATGGAAAGAAAATAAAGGATATTTTTCATGGATTCAGAATGCTGACTTTCCATTATATACTAAAAATATTATGAGAAACTTTGCGGATAAAATGAGATTAGAAGATAAATTTAATCAATAATGGAAACTCCTTTGATTATTGCCCATATAAGTTGTGGACCTCTAATGACTTTTTTATTTTTTTTGTTCTACAAATTTCCTCCAAAAAAAATAAATACTTTATATGGGTATAGAACTAATAGAAGTATGAAAAATAAGGAAATATGGGATTTTGCAAATACATACAGTACCAAATTATTGTTAAATTTTTCATTGTTAACGTGTATTATTCAGTTAGTATTTATTTACAAAGATCCATATTCAGAAACTCTATTATTAATTTCATGGATAATATTTATATTATTTTTAGGATTAGGAATATGGAAAACAGAATTAGAACTAAACAAATACTTTGATAAAAAAGGTGATAGATTATGAAGATTATTTGTATTGGAAGAAACTTTATCAAACATGCTAAGGAATTAGGAAATTCTGTACCTGAAGAACCATTATTCTTCTTAAAGCCTGACACAGCTATACAACCAAAAGGGCATCCCTTTTTTATACCTGAATTTTCTGATGAAATTCATTATGAAACAGAATTGGTAATTAAAATAAATAAGACAGGAAAACATATAGAAGAACGATTTGCACATAAATACTACTCACAGATTGGTTTAGGTATTGACTTTACCGCAAGAGATATTCAACAAGAATGTAAGAAAAAAGGACTTCCTTGGGAAAAAGCGAAAGGTTTTGATGGTTCCGCACAGATTAGCAAAGTTTTTATAGACAAATCCAATTTGGACTTAGAAAATATATCTTTTAAACTAGAAAAAAATGGAGAAATAGTACAAAATGGTAATAGTAAAGACATGTTGTTTCATTTTGACAAAATAATCTATTATATCTCAAAGTTTTATACTTTAAAAATTGGAGATCTAATTTATACTGGAACCCCTGCAGGTGTAGGAAAGGTTACACCAGGAGATGTTTTAATAGGTTATATTGAAGAAAAAGAAATGTTAAAGGTATTAGTAAAGTAGTTATCTAGGAAATTTCATTCTATATCCAACTTCAATTTTTCCTTTAGAAATATTATCTAACTTTCTTTTTATCATTCTTTTTCTTAAGGGAGAAATATAATCAATAAATAATTTACCCTCAATATGATCATATTCATGTTGTATAACACGAGCGGTTAACCCATCAAAAGTATCAATGTGCCATTCAAAATTTTCATCTTGATACTTTATAGTAATAATAGACTTTCTCTTTACTTCCTCTCTTATATCAGGTATAGAAAGACAACCTTCACTAAAACTCCATTCTGAACCATCTTCTTCTAAAATAGTAGGGTTTATAAAAACCTTTTTAATAGAGTTTTTCTCTTCACCTTCTTCCATAAAAGGTTCTGTATCAATTAAAAATATTCTAATAGCTCTATTAATTTGAGGAGCCGCTAATCCAACTCCACTAGATTCATACATAGTCTCCCACATATTTTCTAACAAATTATCTAACTCTGGATAATCTGAGTTAATCTCCTTACATTTTTTTCTTAAAATAGTAGATCCAAAAGCTACAATTGGCAAAAACATTTACAATAAATTTTCAATAATATTATCTATACTAATTCCTTCAGCTTCTGCTTTATAGTTTTTCACTAACCTATGTCTTAAAATTGGTTTCGCAATAGATCTTACGTCGTCAATGTCAGGAGAGTACTTACCATTTATAGCTGCATGACATTTAGCTGCTAATAACATATATTGAGACGCTCTCGGACCTGCTCCCCACTCAATATATTGTTTCATATTAGTATTTCCTTTCTCAGAACTTGGCCTTGTTTTATTTACTAAAGAAACAACATACTCTAAGACATTATCCGCAACTGGAATTTTCCTAATCAATTCTTGATATCTTAAAATTTCTTCAGAATTCATTACGGTAGTTAATTCTAAAGTATTATTAGAAGTAGTTTGTTTTACAATTTGAAGCTCCTGTTCATAACTTGGATAATCTAAAACTACATTGAACATAAATCTATCTAATTGAGCTTCTGGAAGAGGGTAAGTACCTTCTTGTTCAATTGGGTTTTGCGTAGCTAATACGAAAAAAGGATCATTTAATTTATAAGTATTACCAGCATTTGTTACTGATTTTTCTTGCATCGCTTCTAATAATGCGGATTGTGTTTTAGGAGGAGTTCTATTGATTTCATCCGCTAAAATTATGTTAGAAAAAATTGGTCCTTTTATGAATTTGAAATTCTTATTCTCGTCTAGTATCTCTGCACCAATAATATCTGAGGGCATTAAATCTGGAGTAAACTGAATTCTATTAAAACTCATTCCTAATGTTTTAGAAATTGTTTGAACTAATAAAGTTTTTGCAAGACCAGGCACACCAACTAGTAAACAATGTCCATTACAAAAAATAGAAATTAATACTTCTTTTACAACATCTTCTTGACCAATAATAACTTTAGATATTTCCTCTTTAAAAGTATTATAACTAATTACAAATTTATCCAACAATTGTACATCATTCGTGTTTTCCATAATTACTTCTTCCATTTATTTAAAGATTCACAACTATCTATATCTTCAGATAATCTGATATAAGTATTTGATATTTTTTTATCGACCCATTCAGATATCTTTTTTTGTTTCTTAGAATTTAGAGCTGCGTCATTTATCTGATTAAAATCATCTATTAAATTTGCTTTATGCTCCTCAATCTTTTTCATAATTTTTATAATTCTGTAAGCCTTCATGCCATCAGACATTACAAACTGAGAAATAGATGATACTCCTCCTTCATCCATTCTTTCAACTACATATCTAATATTTACATTTAACTGGTCAGATGTGAATAAGGATGATCCTGTTTGAGGATTAATCAATAATCCCCCATTATTTTTACTGATATCATCTGAATGATTTTTAGAAGCATCTTCAAAATTTAAACTTCCATCATTCAATAAACTCTCTACTTTTTCCAGTTGATTTTTAGCCTCTAATAGGGCTGCAGAAGAAATTTTTGGCTTCATTAATATATGTCGTACATTTATAGACTCTCCTCTTCTATCTATTAACTGAATAATATGATAACCAAACTTTGTTTCAATAACCTCTGATATCTCATTTCCTTTTAAAGCAAAGGCCGCAGATTCAAACTCTGGAACTAAGTCACCTCTATTCACAAATCCAAGTTCTCCTCCATTCTTCGCAGATTCTGTATCATCAGAGTATAAAGTAGCTAGAACTTGAAAATCCTCACCATCATTAATTCTTTGTCTAAAAGATATCAACTTCTTTCGTATTCTTGATTTCTCATCTGAACTTATCTCTGGAATTTTTACAATCTGTGATATTTGAAATTTAGTTGGGATTAAAGGCAATTCATCATTCTGTTCTAATTCCTTATAAAATAACTTCACTTCTTCCGGAGTAATTCTAACTGAAGAAGTTATAGTAGATTGCATTCTTTGACTTAGTAATTGACTATATATTACATCATAAAATTCTGCTTTAATATCAATTATAGATTTACCAAAATATTCCTCTAAGGCAGCTTGAGATCCTAACTCAGAAATAAATGAGGAAAGCCTTCTTTCTAATTCTTTATTCACCTCATCCTCTGTTACGTCCATACTATCAATTTTTGCTTGATGTACTAGTAATCTCTGATATAAAATATCTTCAGTTATCTGACACTTTATTTCTTTTTTATCTGTGTATCCTTGAGATAAATATTGTAAATATTGAGTTTCTATATCAGAATGTAATACTATTTCATCTCCAATTACAGCTACCACTTTATCAATTAACTGAGAAAAAGAAGAAAATGAAATAATGATAAATAATAAAGATAGTAATATTTTTTTCATTAGTATATTTTTATATGTTCTGAAAATAATGCTTCTTGGTAAAGTTTTTTCTCTAAATTAGTTATAAATTGTTTTTTATTTTTACTCTGTAATATCTTACGAATATTACTAAATACAAAAGGTAACGGACTTTTGTTCCCTTCTATTTGATAATCTCTGATATATATAACATATACAAAATTATCATCCATAAAACTATGGATTTTATTTTTATTAGATAATAGTTTCTTATATTCTTTTGATCCATTTGGCAACTTCTGACTAAATTCAGAAAGATATACCCAAACAGAATCATTTAAAAAACTATTATCAGAATACATTTCACAAAAATCAACTAATTCTAATAATTCAGCTTCATCCGTGGTAGAAACTAAATCTTTAACTTTATTTAAATGTAATGTTTCCTTATTTATTTTAATTAATCTAGCTTTAACAATATCTTTGTGTAAAACAAAATCATTAGAATACTTTTCATAATATTCTTTAACATCATCCCTAGTAATAGTTGTATCAAATTGACTGTTGATCAATTCATTCTGATATTTATGTATAATTAGGGTTTCTTTGTATTGATTTACAGAACTAATTATATCAGAATCATTTTCATCTATATATAGTTTTGCTTTATTTAATATAACTTTATTAATTAACCAATCATTAATATAAGTCTCCAGAAAAAAAGATGTGTCTTTGATATTAGGAGGAAAATCATTTAACGCATCATCTAATGTCAAGAAATCATCTTTGTAAGAGGCAATATATCCTTCATTATTTTCTGATGAACAAGAAAATAAAAATATGAATACAAATAGAATTAAATATTTATCCAATTTATTTAATAATAGAATACAAAACATCTTTATTTATACTAATAGAATATTTAGATTTTAACTCAGATATCCATATTTTTTCTAAATGATTTTGATAATCAGCAATTACCTTACCTTTAGTTTCACTAAGTTTTTTTGATTCTTTATCAAAAACATTTAGTACCTCTACTAAAACAACAGCATCCTCATTAGTTTCTACAACATAAGTTCCTTTCTCCCATTTTACTTGATCAACAAATTTATTATCTCCTTTGGAGTATTTATCGGTATTTAACTGAAGGTTTAACGGATCGTTTTTATTTATTAACTCTAAAATATCATTTGTAGAATCATCCTCTTTTTTTCTTGAGAGTACTCTCTTTAATTTTGATAAAACTTTTGAATTTGCACAAGTATAAATATTTGCTTCAACTCTCTGTTCCCACCAGTAGTCTTCTGAATTTTCATTAAAGAAATTTTGCAAACCTATTGTATCTTCCATTGCTTTTTTCCAAACTAACTTATTTGTTAACTCAAAAAGTAATATTCCATCTCTAAATTCATTTAATAGAATTTTATATTCAGGATATTTTTCTTCTAATTTACTTTCCTCATATTCTAAACAAGTAAAATCTACAAATCTTTCATATATTAAATCAAAATTTAATCCAACTTGCTGATAATTGATAATAAATTCTTTAAAATTCTTCTGATTATAAACAACTCCATCCAATCTAAATAACTCTAAGTTATCCCAAATAGATTTTTTAATATCTTCTAAATTAAGTTGTGCATTATTTAATTTTTCTAAATCTATAGTTTCTTTTAAATTATTTTTTCTGGCCTCTAAAAAAACATGTTCCTTAAAATTATATTCTGATTTGATTTTTTTTAACAATGCTAATTCACTTAATAAACTCCTAGTTCCTTTACTGATTTTTCTTTTTATCTCTTCTCTTGTATCTTCAAAAGTACCTAAGACTTTTTTATCATTCAAAATAACAATATGCCACCCTAAATCTGTTTTAAAAGGCTTAGTAAAATCTCCAATATTCTCTAAAGAAAAGGAAGCTTCTTCAAACTCTTTAGCTGTTTTATTTATTCCAAACCAAGGAACTTCACCTCCTTTTACTGCAGTAGATCTATCCTCTGAATATCTATCTGCTAATGTTGCAAAATCTTCTCCTTCTTTTAATTTATTATAAACTTCATCAATTTTTGGTTTAATAGCATTGATCTGATTATTTGTTGCTCCTTGAGGAAATCTGAACATAATATGAGAAACCTTAACCTGTCCTACAGATGGTCGCTTATCATTTATCTTAAGAAGATGATACCCATATTTTGTTTTTACAATATTAGAAATAGCGCCTATCTCTGTATTATAAGCAGCAGTTTCAAAACTATATACCATATCAAAAGCTGTAAAATATCCTAAATTACCATTGTTATAATCCTCTTCAGAATACTCTTTTACTGCCTCATTAAAAGATAATTCTCCCTTTTCAATTTTACTTTTTGCTTCCATTGCAAGATTATATTTCAATAAAGTATCTTTTGGCAGAGCACTTTCATCAGTTCTAAATAAAATATGAGACACATTTACATCAAATCTCATCCTGTCATAAGCTTCACTAATCAATTCTTCCTTAAATTCTTTTGCTTGTAAATATGGTTTAGCTAATTGTTTTCTATAAACTTCTAATTCATTTATAAAAGCCTCTTCTTTATCTAAGCCTAGTTCTTTAGCATGAATTACTTTCAGCTTATAGTTAACAAACAAATTTATATAATCATCAAGATACTCCTTTGTTATTTCTTTATCTTGATTATTTTTCATTAATGTACTTGTAAATTCTTCAAGTGAAATAGATTCTCCAGAAATATTCATTAATTCTTGAGAACTAGCATTAAAGAATGAAACACATAATATTACTACTAAAAAAATATTCTTACACATATTAACTTTATTTTAATTTGACTTATCTTCTACTATAATTTGGAGCCTCTCTAGTGATAGTAACATTGTGAGGATGACTCTCCGTTATTCCTGAAGATGTAATTTTAATAAATTTTGCAGACAATAGTTTTTCTATATTCTCTGCTCCACAATATCCCATACCTGATTTTAAACCACCAATTATTTGGTGAGAAACTTCAGATAAAGTTCCTTTATAAGCTACTCTTCCTACAATTCCTTCAGGTACTAATTTTTTTGAATCGTTTTCCCCGGATTGAAAATATCTATCTTTTGAACCTTTTTGCATAGCTTCAATTGAGCCCATTCCTCTATAAGTTTTGAACTTTCTACCCTCAAAAATAATTGTTTCACCAGGAGCTTCTTCAACACCTGCAAGTACAGATCCTAACATAACACAACTTGCTCCTGCCACAAGAGCTTTTACCACATCACCTGAATATCTTATTCCTCCATCAGCTATTAATGGAATATTATGTTTACTACAAACTGAATAAACATCTAAAACAGCAGTCAACTGTGGAACCCCAATTCCAGCTACAATTCGAGTAGTACAAATAGAACCAGGACCAATTCCTACCTTTACTGCATCTGCACCTGCATCTATCAAAGCTTGAGCAGCCTCTGAAGTTGCAATATTTCCTACAATTACATCAATATCTGTATATTTTTCTTTTACTTTCTTTAAAACTTCTATAACTCCCTTAGAGTGACCATGAGCCGTATCAATTATTACTGCATCTACTGAAGATTTTGACAATGCATCAATTCTATCCATAACATCAGATGTTACTCCTACAGCAGCTGCAACTCTAAGTCTACCAAATTTATCTTTACATGCATTTGGCCTCATTCTATTTTTTATAATATCTTTAAAAGTAATTAAACCAACAAGCTCATTTTCAGAGTTAACCACAGGCAATTTTTCAATTTTATTTTCCTGGAGTATCTTCTCTGCATTTTCTAAATCTGTCAATTCTGTTGTAACAATCTTTTCAGAGGTCATTACATCTTGAACACTTAAATTTAAATCTTTCTCAAATCTTAGGTCACGATTTGTTACTATACCAACTAATTTCCTATCCGAATCAACAACAGGAATTCCTCCTATTTTATTCTCCTTCATCATCTTAAGTGCGTCCCCTAATTTTGCAGATTTATTTAATGTAATAGGATCAAGTATCATGCCACTTTCAGATCTTTTTACTTTTCTAACCTCTAATGATTGAGATTCAATGCTCATATTTTTATGAAGAACTCCAATACCTCCCTCTTGAGCAATTGCAATTGCCATTTTAGATTCTGTCACTGTATCCATTGCTGCAGATACTAAAGGTACGTTTAACTCAATATTTTTGGAAAAACGACTTTTTGTCTGAACTAAATGAGGTAATATTTCAGAGTAATTAGGTACTATCAAAACATCATCAAATGTCAAGCCTTCTCCTATAATTTTATTCTGTTTTTCCATATTTTCAATTTTTAAAATTGTCTGCAAAAATACTAATTTTATCCTTATACGATAAAAAAAAGTCCCAAAAAGGGACTTTTAAGAAATTTAATTTTTTGTTATCTTATCAAGGAGACAATATCAGTCTTTTCAACAAGTTCTCCAACTCCATTAATATATTCCACATGATACACATAATTTCCTATTTGAACATCAGTACCTTTGTATTTCCCGTCCCATCCTTTTGAAGGATCGTTAGTAATAAATATCTCTTCTCCGGTTCTAGAATATATAGAGAATTTATATCCTTGTTCTGAAACAAAAGCTGTAACTGGCCTAAATAATTCATTGTGCTCATCATCATTTGGAGTGAATGTATTAGGAACAAATAATTTAGGAGTTTGAGAAACACAAGCTACATTTGACAAAGATCTTTCTGTAAATCCAAAAGGATTTGAACCTGCTTCTACAGCCTCAATATAATAACAGAATCTACCATTACCATCCACAAATTCAGAAACTACGTCAATATACATTAATGTATCTCCAGGAAAGAAAGTATGTATAGGGATTAAAACAAAAGATTCTCTATTAGTCGACCTGTATAAATTATAATGAGAAACATCTCCAAGCCAATCTATATATTCATTAAAATTAATCGTATTTGTATATTCTTCTGGATAAAACTGATTTGCATACTCAGTATTTATTTCAACTTCACATAAAATAGTTTGACCTAAAGAAGTGTCAATTGACCATAGTGGAACTATTGGAGAAGAAACTCTTCTACCACAGGTATCTATAGGAAATACGTGATATTGATAGGAAGAATCTTTTGTTTCTACACCCTCATCACGATAATATATCATGTCACCATTTGAAGGAAATGGAATATCACCAATATACTTAAATTTCTGTGTTTCTTTCTCAGTTCTATCAACCTCATATTTAGATATTATAGCTGTATTATCTATATAACAAGAAACATCTACTGCTCCATCTTCATGATTTACAGAAACAGAAGTAATATAGTTAAAATCTGGCTTTTTGGGTAAATCAGCTTCAATAGATATTTGATCAGACATAGCTACATAAGTTGAGTCCGAATTATAAGCTAAAATATAAATGTTGTATACACAGGAATGAATAACATTTTCCACAACCAAGTCTGTGATATCAGCCTCTAATCTTACATTATCAGGGAATATACCACAAGAAGATTCGTTGATTATGACTTCATAATGATCTGTGCCACCGTTCCAATTAACATAATCATTCCAATCTAAAGAAATAGTGTAAGCACAAGCATCTAATACTCCAGATAGATTAATAGAATTATGTAATCTAGTAGTATCTGAAAAATTTCCACATGTATCATAAGCTCTTACAGCAAATATTTCTGAGAGACTAGAAGCATTTGAATTAATATCAATATACGAATTGTCTGTACTTGGTACAGAAGCTATATTTACAAGTAATCCATCAGAGTCTATTTTATAAACATCATAAAAATCCGCCCCTAAAGAGGGAGTCCAACTTATTACAGCTTTACCGTTTGCATCCACAGAAACATCTGTTATTTCTGGTGTTTCGGGTGAAATAGTATCTAATAAATTAACTGTTCCTATATTAGATATTGAAAAACAACCACTATTATCTTCAATTTCAACATAGAATTCAGGGAAGTAGTCACAATCCTCAGCTTCGTATTGATGTGTTAAATTTGGTGTTATAAGAACACTTTCAAATGTAGGATTCGGATTTCTTACATATAATTCATAATCATTAGAAGATGTTAGTAATAAAGGATCAGTGATTGGATTCCAATTTAAATCTGCTGTAATTCCTAAATTAATCGGATCAACTTCCATAAAAATTGTAGAAAGAGTATCTGAATTCAAATCACCAGCTGCTATACCACATCCCTCTTCTGTAGAAAGATAGAAATATTGAGGAGCCTCATTTGCAGAAGCATTTCCGCTATAAGTGTATGAAGTAGCAGGATAAAAAACACTATCAATTAAATTAAACGGACCATTTTTACTAGATGAATGCCACACCATGTAAGGTTCTTGCGTTGGAGGAGCTCCATCAACATATTTCCAGGTAAGAACAACATCTCCATTATCTAAAACTTCTGTGCACCTTAAATCAGGAACAGGAGGAATTACTGTAATTTTAATAGTTGCGATACTAATACCATTTGCAGGACAAAAATCATCAAAAGCTTTTATTAAAAAAGTAAAAACATTTGAGGTTGTATTACAACCAACATCTGCTGTCATATGAGAACAATCTGTTTGCCATTCAAAAACTCCAGAAACTATACCAGGAGCGGTAAATGGTGGAATAACACCATTTCCGTCATTAAAAGTAGCACAAGGAGGATTCGCACAATTTGTTGTTGAAGTATAATCTACAGCAAATTGACCTCCAGAAGCATCTAATGTTATATCTTGAAATTGACCTGCATTGTAAGTATCCATATCCTCAGCTGTTATATTAAACTGAACTAATTGACCTGCATACACAGTACTTTCGTAAGTATCTAAACCTGTAATAGGATCTGTAAAAGGAGCTGTAATAGTTGGAGGGTCATTAAAACCATCTTGAGGTTGTGTATATAATCCACAATCGACAAGAACTACTTGAACCTCTCTATATATTTCTGCAACTAATTGACCACATTTTCTAGCCTCTACCTTTATACACGTAACAAATACTCCAGATGTATTTGAGTTATAAGTAATTTCACCTGTTGATGGTTCTAAACTAGGCATTCCGGGTATAGGTGAGTTAACAGAATATGGTGCGGAGAAAACTAAGGCAGTACCATTAGGATTGGTTGGATTATAAGAAGCTGCATCTCCTAATGGTTCTCCCCATAAATATGTAATTTCATCTAATTCATCATCTGAAGCATTATGAGAATAAGAAAATTCATATCCAGTACAAATAATAGTCTTTGCTAATTCTTTAAATTCTGGTGACGAATCATAACACGGGTCTGCAGGAATCACATTTCCTGTAGTTGGATCTGTATATGGATACATTACAGCTCTCAGCGTCCAGCTATCATCTGCCATTCCATTATCAATATTACTAGACCTACAACAACTTCCCCAAGTAAAGTGCCAACCTTCGGATGGAGGAGATCCTAACAAAGTAATAGGAGAAGATCTCCAGATATATTCCTCGACGGCTCCTAGTGTTCCTGAATTACAATCAAAACAAGTATTACCTGATAATGCTGTTCCATCAGGTGAAATATCAGTGATGGATACAAAATCTAATAATATAGGTGTAGATTGACCTAAAGCTGGATAATTATGATGTGTTAAGGTTTGTGATATTTGAGAAAAAGTAATTCCACTACAATCTCTATAAACTTTCATTTCAAAAATATATCTACCATAATCAGGGGAAGTAGGGTCTTTAATACACTCCCATGTAATTTCACCTCCCATAAAATGAGAAGCAAAAGTACTAAGTGAACAAACTACAACAGATATTAATAAAACTATCTTTTTCATACATCTTATTTTTCAATAATTATCTAACAATCTGTACCTTTTGACTATATTTTTTATCTCCATCAACGATCTCTAAGATATAAACACCTGTATTCAATTTTGAAACATCAACAGAAGATACATTTGAAGATTTTAAAACAATCTTTCCAAATATATCATTCAAAGTAAAATACTCATATTTTCCTTCTACATACAATTTGTCTTTGGTTGGAATAGGATAAACTGAAATTGTATTAGGAATACTTTCTAGAGAATTCCAAGGGTCAGTACCTGCTGAAAAATTTGCTTTATGCTCTTCTCCAGAAACTACACCTTGAACAACACTATTTGAAGCTCCATCAGTAATAGAA
>MDTD01066689.1_pt1 | contig 16772 bp, 15 predicted proteins | sample 811221 | NCBI WGS metagenome assembly MDTD01 (sample SAMN05326646, study PRJNA326480) | marine metagenome | isolation source: seawater | place: Pacific Ocean: South West | collected 2011 | reverse complement strand
CTAACATAGATATTAATTCAACTACCAAAATTAGACATATAGATGGAGAAGTCAAAAATTTTTCAAACCTTATTTTTTCTCTAATCAAGTTTGCAAACGAGTCAGTAATTACCTTTTTTTTAATCATTGTTTTAGCGGTAATTAATTTTAAAATTTTATTCTTTAGTTTCCTAATTTTATTGATTTTTGGAAGCCTATATCTTTTCTTAATTCGTAGGAAATTTATAAAACTTAATTTGAAAAGGTATAAATTGAATTTAGGTTTTTTGAGTATCTTACAGGATACTTTCAGATCACTCAAAGATATTAAAGTTTTGCAAAAGGAGAAAAAATTTCTAAATAAATTCGATATAATAAACGATTTTTATAAAAATGTAATTATAAAGGTAAATATTTTTAGTATTTTACCTAAATACTTATTAGAGCCCCTTATTGTTTTCATTTTAGTTATTACAGTCCTTGTTTTGTACAATTCAAATTTTAGCGACAAAGATATTCTTATTACTTTGGGTTTTTTTTCAGTTGTTTTATTTAGGCTTTATCCTGCAACAAATAAAATTGTTGTCAATCTTCAGATCCTAACAGGCGGGACTCCAATTATCGATATTGTTTTTAAAGACTTTGAAAGAGTTAGGAGTCATTTGATAAAAGACACAAAATTCGATTTCAATAAGTTGAATTTTGAAAAAAAAATAGAAGTAAAAAACTTAAATTTCAAATACAAAACAAAAATTAAAGAAAATCTTTTGACTAATATTAATTTAGAATTAAAAAAAGGTCATTCCATTGGAATATTTGGACCTAGCGGTTCTGGAAAAAGCACTTTAATAAATATTATACTTGGTCTCATTCAACAAGACAGTGGTGAAATATTTGTTGATAGCAACAAAGTAAGTAATTTGAACCCAGCTTGGAAAAGGTTAATTGGTTATGTTCCACAAGATATCAATTTAATTAACGACACCCTTAAAAATAACATAACTCTTAATTTAGATGAATCATTTGATGAGGAAAAAATGCAAGAGGCAATAAAGATCTCTAAGTTAAGTGATTTTTTAAAAAAATTACCCAAAGGCATCAATACAGATTTAGGAGAGTTTGGTAATAAAATTTCTGGTGGTCAAAAACAAAGGATAGGAATTGCTAGAGCTATATATAGAAAACCCTCAATTATTGTTTTAGATGAGTCTACTAACTCTTTAGATTCTAATTTAGAACAGGAAATAATTCAAAGTATAACAGAAATTAAAAAAAATTATTCCTCAATTATAATTTCTCACAGAGAAACAACTATCAACAGATGTGATCATATTTATGAGTTAAATAAAGGAGGAATGAAACAAATTAAATAGGTATGTGTATTGCTTTTGTTCTATCTCGAAAACTAACAAAATTTGATTATAAAAGATTCGGCATAAACAAATTTAAAAAAAAAAAAGTCTTTGTTTACGACTTTTCAAATTTACTCAATCATCGGTCTGTTTTCTTTCAGCAAACAAATATAAGTATAAATAATTATAAGATTATCAAAAGTTATAAAGAGTTAATTCTTGAAGTAAAAAAAAATAATATTAAGTATGCTGTTGATTTTCTTGAAAACTCTTTTTCTGATTTCATTATCAGGTTAATATTAATTAAATATAACATTAAATTAATAAAGTTTCTTGTTGGTTTAAAACCAAATATTATTTATCCTAAAAAAAATTTTAAAAATTATTATTTAGGAAACCTAAAAGACAAAATAATAAAGTATGTTAAAGGAAAATTTATAAAAAAAATAATATCTAAAATTTATTGGATAATATTGATCACTGGAAAAAATTTTCAAAATTATGAAAATTTAATTCACGATAAGATAAAAAAAGTATATACCCATTCGCTTGATTACGATAATTATTTACTTCTTAAAAAGAAAAAAGTTGCAAAAAAATATGTTATTTTTATAGATCAAAATATTCCATACCATCAAGATCTATATATAAAAAAAAGAAAATCAATCGTAACTGCAAAAAATTATTACAGTCAATTATTTAAATTTCTTAAATTCATAGAAAAAAGTTATAGAACGAAAGTAATAATTGCAGGTCATCCAAAAAAAGGAATGAAAAATCCATATCTTGAAAAATGTAAATTTAAGGTAGAGTATAATAAAACACCTGAATTGATTCAAATGTCAAAATTTATAATTATGCATTTCAGTACAGCAGTCTCTTATTGTGTTTTATTTAAAAAACCTATAATTTTTGTTACCAATAACGAGTTAAATAATAAAAGAGTTGGTCACCAAATTAGTACATTAAGAAAAATATTGGGAGCACACGCGATAAATATAAGTAACAAATTTAAAAAATTGAGCTTGAAAACGAACTTAAGAAAATACGAAAGATTTAAAGATAATTATTTGAAATACCCAAATTCCAAAGATATGAATAGTTGGCAATTACTAGAAAAATTTTTATTAAAAAAAAATTAAATGGGTTTATTTTAAAAATATGAAAGTAATATGAGTCTTTTTTTTCAAAAAAAAATTATCACAAATCTTTTTTTGTTATTTTTTTCATTTATCGTCTCTTTTTTATTTGTAGAGTTTTTACTATCAGGTTTTCTTTCTTACAAAAAAACTAAATCTGATATTCTAAACCAAAAAATCTTTGATGAATATATTAAAAAAAATGAAATATCTTTTGATGCAAGAACTAGATTAGAAATTTATCAAAGTTTAAAAGATAAAGGTGATTATTTTCCTAGTTTAAGTCCCTCAATTAAGTTGAATAACTTAATCAGTCTATCAAATATCTCCAATTCAAACATAATCCATTGCAATGAAACAGGTACTTACGATATTTGGAAAAGTGATAGGTTTGGATTTAGAAACGATAATATTTTTTGGGATCAAGAAAATTTAGACATAGTTCTTCTTGGCGACTCATTTGCAGCAGGAGCATGTGTTGAAAATCACCAGAATATTGCAGGTAATTTAATTACAAATCATAATTATAAAGTTGTAAACCTTGCAATGTCAGGATCAGGGCCTTTAGACCAACTAGCAATTTTTAGAGAATATACAAAAAATTTAAATCCAAAATTTTTTGTATTAGTGTTTTATGAAGGAAATGATTTTAAATCCTTAAATATAAAACAGGCTCAAAACGAAATTTTATTTAGATATTTAAATAATCAAAATTTTTCTCAAAATTTAATTAGAAATCAAAATTTGCTAGATAAGGAACTTAAAACTCACATTTCAATTATTGAAAAAGCTAAGAAAAATTCAAATTTATTAAACAATAAAGGAAAAATTTTGTTTGATCATTTTTCTTTTAAAGGTGTATTTAAATTTAACACCGTAAGAACGATTTTATCTGAAATATTAATAGATAAGTTTCCTTATATGACAGAAAATCGATTATTTACCAATAACAAATATAAAAAAGACTTATTTACCAAAGTTATTAAAATTTTAAATAATGAGGTCCAAAAAAAAAATTCTAAATTAATTGTAGTCTATATGCCAGCCATGGAGAGATATGGAGAAAAATATAACAAATCTTCAAAGTTAAGATTGAATAAGTTAAATTACATCTATGACACAGTCATTGGAATCTTAAAAAAACAAAATATTAGTTATGTCGATTTAAGAAATGATTTATTTGAAAAAAACAATTTTATAAATAATAAATTATTCCCACTTAATTTACCAGGTTTTGGTCATTTATCTAGCAACGGTTATTTAGCAGTTTCAAACTCTGTTAATAAACATTTAAATCAAATATCCAAATGAAAAATAATTTTTACAAAAAAAAAAAGGAAAGGAAATTCGAAGTTAATAACGATATCAAAATTATAAAATATAATATAAATCTATTGCCTCATATTTTAAATTTTATCAAAAAAAGCGTGTTCACTAATCGTACCAAAAATACTTGGATTAAAAATGATATGACAAGTGTAAATATAAGAAAGGGTAATAAACTTTTAGCTGTTTTGCCTTTTGAAAAGATATATTTAAAGATTGAGAATAAATTTGTAAAAGTTTTATGGATTTCAGCAGTTTCTGTTCTTCCAAAATACAGAAACTATAAACTTGGTTCAAAGATGTTACAGTCTTCAGAAAAAATTTTCAAAAAAAAATTTAAATATATATTTGTAATGAGGGAAAAGGAAAAAAAATCCTCAAAAGCTTTTAATTGGTATAAAAAAAATGGATTTAAAAAGGCCTCAAAAATTTTATCTTATGAAAAAAAAATAACTTCATCGAATAAAACCAAACCAAATTTTGAACTATTAGAAAGTTTTAATTCATTCAAAAAAAAGGGACCTCTTCTTAATAAAATATTTTATGATAATAACAAATCTTTTAACGGCTACAAAAAAAGGAAACCATATTTCTGGTTTAATTTAAAAAACCATTATTACAATCGTTTTTATAAATTTAAAATTATAATCATAAGTAGCCCTAAAAATAAATTTCACTATGCATTGTTGGCAAAAACTAAAATGAGAGACAACTGTTTTAGATTAGAAATTTTAGAATTTTGCTCATATGACATTATTTCTAAAAAGATGTTGTTGGACTCTATCAATTACCTTGCAATAAAAGAAAAGTGTAAAAAAATTAGGATTAAATTTAGTAATTCCGATAAAATTCTGAATTTCTTAAAAAAAAATAAGTTCAAAAAAATTTGGGAAACCAATGTTTTAGTAAAAAAATTAACTAAAAACCGTATATCTTTTAAAAAGTTTAAATTTTTTCAAACTGAGTACATTTAAATTTATGAAAACGATCAAAAACATAATGATTATCATTTGAAATATGCAAATTCTAAATATATGAATAGCTAGCAAACTTTAAAAGGCTTATACTAAAATAAAAAAATTAAATCTTTATGAAAATTTTATGGATTATTGATAATAAATATCGGGAGTTGTGGGGTTTATATGATATTAGAGAAAAATTAAAACCTAAAAAAATTAAATTAATATTATGTAACAAGTATAATTGGAAATCCGCAATTGAATACTTCGAGCCTAATGCAATTATCCTCCCAAATGTAAGAGATAATTCACCTTTCAAATCTACGGTAGACTTTGCACATAAGAAAAACATCAAATGTATTTTGTACAAATCTGAAGGTTTATACTATGAGAAAACGTTTATGCAAAAAGAACATCCAAGAGATATGCTTGAAAAACTTACCAAGATTTTTTTGTGGTCAAATGAAGAGGGAAATGTTGCTAAGAGTTATGGATACGAGGAAAAGCTTGAAACTATTGGCGCGCTAAGATTTATTTTCAAAAAAAAATTTCAGGAAAAAAAGAAAAAAATCATTACGATTGGAATTCCAACTACTGGGAGATATTCTACAAGTAGATTTACTAACAATATTCCAAGGATTATTTATACTAGATTATTAAAAAATAATATTCCTTCTATTGGTTTAGTTAAAAATGAAATACTTTTTTTTATATGTATTTCTAAGATTTTTAAAAAGTTTAAAAATAAAAAATTTAAATTTATTTTGAAACCACACCCCTTCGAAGATATAAAAATTTACAAAGACGCATTTTCTGCTGTCGATAAGAATATTACTATTGAAGAAAATCCCGACATAAGAATTTTTTTAAATAAAATAGATGTAATGCTAAATCAATATAGCTCGGCTAATATTCACGCAATTAAAGCTAAGGTTCCAGTCCTTAGTTTAACAAAATTGATCCCATGGAACGAAGATTTTGATCAAATTTCAAAAGCTTATCTTCCAAAGGACCTAGGAGTAGTAGTTAATGATTTAGAAGATTTAGAAAACTATTTAACTAAATATTCATCTAGTGAGTTGTTTGACTTGATGATTAAAAAAGGTGACCTCAAGATTATAGAAAAAATTTGTCCGACTTTAAATTCAGTAGATCTTTTTATAAAGAATATTGAAATTATATTAAATCAAAGAAAAGATGAAAAAAAAAAGAAAAATATATTCTCTAAAATTTACTTTTTTTTCAGGTATTATTTAAAGGAAATTCACTTGACCCTTTTTTTTAGAAGAGAAACCTTATTCCATTATTTAAAATCAAAAGATCGTAAGTTAGTTGAAGAATTTTCGGTTTTAAGAAATAGTTAATCTCCTTCAAAATTATTCAAAAATACTTTTTATTTCAATAATTTTTTTACTATTTCGATATCCTCTTTTTCATCTAACTCTATAGATCTTATTTTTGGCATAACGTAAAATCCATGATTTGAAGTGTTGTAAATCTTATTTTTTATAATTAATTTTTTTTTAGTAATAAAAATAGCTCCATTATGAAAATACGAATCTACATCAAAATCTTGACGTCTTAAAAACCTCGTTTTTCTTTTTATTAAAAACTGCAATTTTAATTTTTTTTTAACGTTGATTGCACTATACGGATGCTCTAAATGTTTTGAGATACTAAATAAACTATCAACATTTTTCTCTCTAAACACTTTTACTGATTTATCTATATCCCTAGAGCTCCTCAAGGGTGAAGTTGGTTGAAGAAGCATCATCGCATCATAATCATTTTTCTTTAAATACCAGTTGGAAAAATGTTTTAATGTTGAAATGCTAGAACTCTTATCACCTGATTTTGAAGCAGGTCTTATATAATCTGTATTAATCGAATATTTTTTTGCAATTTTTTTTATTTTATTTGAGTCAGTTAACACAAAGCAGTTTTTTTTGAGGATTGATTTTGATACAGCCTTAAAAGTATATTCTACAAGCGGAATACTGTTTATTTTAATCGTATTTTTATTTTTTATACCCTTGGACCCTTTGCGAGCTGTAATTACTGCGATTAATCTCATTAAATTGTTTATTTTTTTATAATATAATTTATAAATATTGAAATACAAATTAAGAAATAAAACTTACGAGACAAAACAATTGAAAATTAATTTTTACCCTATAATTTATAACCAAAATGATTAAAAAACCCTATCTTATTGCAGAAATTGGCATTAATCACAATGGCGACATTAATATAGCAAAAAATTTAATTAAAAATGCAAAAGAGACAGGTTTTGATGCCGTCAAATTCCAAAAAAGAAACATTTATAAAGTATACTCAAAAGAAATTTTAGATACCCCAAGAGAAAGTCCTTGGGGGAAAACTACAGAACAACAAAAAAAAGGTTTAGAATTTGAAATTAATGAGTACAAGCAGATAAATGATTATTGCAAAGAATTAAATATAGAATGGTTTGGATCTGCATGGGATTTAGATAGTTTAGATTTTTTGGATAAGTTTAATGTTAAATTTAATAAAGTTGCCTCAGCAATGATTGTAGATCAAAACTTTTTAACTGAGGTTGCTAAGAAAAAAAAACATACCTTTATATCAACAGGTATGTCGACAATAGCAAACATAGATAACGCTGTAGAAATTTTTAAAAAATATAGTTGCAGTTTTGAGTTGATGCATTGTGTATCAACTTACCCTATGAAACCAGAGGACGCGAATTTACTGACAATAAATTCACTTAAAAAAAGGTATAAATGCAATGTTGGTTACAGTGGTCATGAAAATGGTATAGCAATTTCACTTGCAGCCGCTTGTTTGGATATTTCCTCTCTTGAAAGACATATAACTCTTGACCGAACAATGTATGGTTCTGATCAAGCAGCCTCATTAGAATATAGCGGAATGGATGATTTAACCTCATCTTTAAATAAGATTATTAAATCCTTGGGAGAGGAAAAATTAGGATTTATAAATGATGAAGAAAAAAAAATTGCAAAAAAATTAAGAGCGCATTTAAAAAATGAATAAAACGGAACAAAATCAAAGGAATGATTTGAGGAAAAAAATTCAACAATCAGTTGAATTAAAGCTAAATTTAGAGAAATTAAGCACTAAAATAAATAAGTCTATAAAAATAATTTCTAACTCACTTAAAAACAAAAAAAAAATTTTCTTTTGTGGTAATGGTGGTTCATCTGCTGATGCTCAACACTTGGCCGCTGAACTTCTGATAAGATTAAGGCCAAATGTTAAAAGAAAATCTTTGCCTGCGATATCCTTAGCATTAGATAATTCTACAATGACAGCTTGTGGAAATGATTATAAATTTGATTACATATTTTCAAGACCTTTAGAAGGTTTGGGTAACAAAGGGGATATATTAGTTGCCATTTCAACTTCCGGAAATTCAAAAAATATAATAAATGCTCTTAAAACAGCTAATGCCAAAGGTATCAAAACTATAGGACTTCTTGGAAATAAAGGGGGAAAGGCAAAAAGATATTGTGATGTAGATTTAATAGTACCAAGTAGCGTCACTGCAAGAGTCCAAGAGTGCCATATATTTTTGGGTCACTATATTTTAGAAAAAACAGAAAATAGATTATTTCATAAATAATTATATTAATGACTTGTAGTATATGTAAAGAAAAAAACAAAATTGAAATAAAAAAAAATAATTTTTTTTTACGGACTGACTCCAAAGATAAAAAAATAAATGATTACAAAAATTATGTATGCTTTAATTGTGGCAATATATATCAGAGACCTAAAATTCCTAAAAAAAAATTAATTGAATACTACGATAACAATTATAGAAAAACAGACTCTCAAATTTTAATAGATAAAAAAACTTTAGATTTACCTTTAAAATTTGAATGGACAGGTGTAAGTTTTCAAAGATTTAATGCTTTCTTTGAAATATTGAAAAAATATAGAAAGCTCAAACTTAAAAAAAATGATTTAATATTTGATTATGGATGCTATCAAGGTGCATTTCTTTATGCATGTAGAGAAACATATGGAGTGAGAGTTTTAGGAACTGATTACAATCGCAATGGTTTAGATTTAGCAAATAAATTCTTTAATATCAAAACTATTCAAACTTCGGACAGTTTATTTAATAAAAAAATCAATGCAAAAATAGTTACCCTTTTGCATGTCTTTGAACACCTAGATGATCCGGTCGGTTTTTTGATAAAGATCAAGCGAAATATTCTTTCAAAAAACGGTTTTATATACTTAGAAATTCCGAATCCATTTTGCAATCCTCTGGACGATCCAACTCATCTTAATTTATATTCAGAAAGAACTATCAAATATCTATTAGAAAGCTCAGGCTATGATGTATGTTTTTTTGAAAAAAAGAGCATTTATAAATCTTATAATTATTTAAGAGATAACAAAAATTTAAATATTCATGTTTTAGCAAAAGTTAATAATAAGAATAAAACAAAATTTCGTAAAATAAATATTGGTCCAAATATATATTCAAAATTTATAAAAGAACGAAATAAATCTTTAATAAATATGATGACAAGAAAAGTAAGAAGTTTATTTTTTAATTTTTTGCATACGACATATACTTTATTTTTATTTATAATAAATATTTTTAACTCAAACTTATCAGTGAATGTACACAAATTTTTAAAAGGTTTTTTAAAAAAAAATAATTGAAAAATATTCAATTGAAATTTATATTTATTATGATACCATTTTATAATATTTCAAAAAAATGGACGTAAATTTAAATTATAAATATTTTAACAAACCCTTTTCTTATTTAGTATTTGATAATTTCTTAAGTTTAGAAGATCAAAATCAAATTATTGAAGAAATTTCAGATTTAAATAAATCTTTTACTGTAAAAAGAGTAATGAATGGAAGATATCAATATGATAAAAGTCATTTAAAAAAAAATTCACTGTCAGATAAACTTTATAATTACTTCAACTCAAAAGAAACTTTTGACCTAATTAAAAAGAAATTACTTTTTAATGAAAGCGGCACTTCAAATTTTCACTTGGAGCAAAGTTTTGATAGGATAACAAAAAATAATAAATTTATATCTAAGATGAGCAGATTCTTGCCATTTGCTTTTAAGAATAGTTTTTTTTTACATATGGATTTTTCAGTTGCCAAAAAGGATTATTTCAGGGAGCCTCATCATGATAAAAATACCCGAATAATAAATTTTTTATTATACTTGAACACTCTTGAGAACAGTGGTGGAGCTCTAGAAATTTATAGATATAAAAAAAATACAAATGATTATTCTCAGTTTCCTAAATTTGATGATGTTGAATTAGATAATAAAATTAGTCCAAAAGGTGGAAAATTAGTTGTTTTTTTATCATCACCAGACTCTGTACACGGAGTAGAAAAATTTTATCCAATAAATGACGAAAAAAGATTTTTTATCTATGGAAGCTATACATCCTTTTTTAAAGTAAAATGGTTTAAAAGTAATACTATTTAGCCTATTAGAAATAATGAAAATTTTAATTACAGGTTCCGCAGGATTCATTGGTTTCCACTTATCAAAATTATTTTTGCAAAAAGGTCATTATGTATTCGGAGTTGATAATTTAAATCGTTACTATGATGTAAAACTAAAAAAAGCCAGAAACAAGATATTATTGAGTTATGGTAAATACAAATTTAAAAAGATTAATATTAATTCTACAAAAAAAGTTTCATCTATTTTTGAAAAAAACAAAATTGATTTAGTAATTCATTTAGCAGCTCAAGCTGGTGTAAGATATAGTTTAAAAAATCCAAGTCTGTATATTGACAGCAATTTAAGGGGTTTTTTCAACATTATTGATAACATTAAAAAAAAAAAAAATTAAAAATTTCATATATGCAAGTTCTAGTAGCATTTATGGAAATAGTAAAAAATCAGTTTTCAAAGAGAGTGACAATGCTACATCTCCAATACAATTATACGCGGCTACTAAAAGATCAAATGAATTAATTGCACATGCATATAGCTCACTTTACAAAATAAATACAATTGGACTTAGGCTGTTTACCGTTTATGGACCCTGGGGAAGACCAGATATGTCTCTTTTTTTGTTCACTAAAAAAATTATGAACAATAAAAAGATTGATGTTTTCAATTACGGAAAACATCTTAGAGATTTTACTTTTATTGACGATGTAGTTAATGGAATTTATTTATGTGCTACTAAGGGACTTTCAAAATTTAAAAAAAATCATTTTAAAATATTCAATATCGCATCTGGAAAACCTGTGAAGCTTACAAAACTTATCAAAATAATTGAAGATAAACTAAAATTAAAAGCAAATAAAAAATTTTTACGATTACAAAAAGGTGATGTTATAAAAACTTATGGATCAATTAGAAAAATTAAATCAGAGTTAGGTTACACTCCAAAAACGTCAATAAATCAGGGGGTATCAAAATTCATTGATTGGTATAAAAAATTTTATTTAGGTAGTAGATAAAAAATATTAACCAATAATTTCCTTGTAACCTTCAATTGTTTTTTGGGTTATCATAGAAAGATCAAAATTTTCAATGGATTTAATGGTATTTTTTTTATGTTTTTCGTAAAGATCAAAATTTTTATAATACTGTGATATTGCATGCACAATTTGTTCAGGAGAAAAACTTTTAGTAATTATTCCATTATGATCATCTTTTATAAGTTCATTACCACCTTTTGTATCAAATGTTATTACTGGCAAACCTGATGCAAGTGCTTCCATAATCGTTATTCCGAAAGACTCTATTCTTGCTAAGTTTATATAAACATGATTATTTTTATAAACTTTAATTAAGCTGTTATGTGGAAAAAATTTCTCCTCTAAATTATTTATGTTTTCTAAATATTTGAAGTTTTTATCAAAACTTTCCATATTCTCAATTTTTCTGATGTATTTTGAATTATAACCAACTATGGTCCATTGAAAATCAATTTTTTTCTCGTTTAATAATTTAGCAATCAGAGGTATTAAATCAAAACCTTTCTTTTCTTTTGCAAATCTTGCAACAGAAAGAAGATAGATCTTTTTGTTTATATCCCTTTTTGTTTCTTCCATTTGAGTAAATTTTTTTTTTTCAATTCCATTAGGTATTGGTATAATTTTACTTTCACTTATACCTAGCTTTAAGAGATCATCTTTAATATTTTCTGAAATAGAAAAAAATTTGTCTACTTTAGTTACGGCATTTAAAAATTTTTTTTCATAAGATTTATTTAATCTATAACCATATTTTATATTTTCATCAATTTGAATGTCAATGCCATGAACAGTAACAACTACTTTTTGATTTAATTCTTTTAATATTTCTAAAATATATAATGTTTTGAAATTCAAAAGATGAAAATGAAAAATATCATAATTATTTTTTTTGATTATTTTTTTAAAATATAACTTTAAATAAAAAGAAAAGTTTATTTTAAATATTTTATTTAAATAAAAAAAAATACTCAGTAATAGTTTGTTAATTATGAAGGTATTATAAAAGTTATTTTTAATATCTGTTTTGTTTAATAATAGAATATCCACGCTATGGCCTATTTCTACTAATTTGTTTGCTAAATTATGAGTTTGTACTTGTGCACCACCTGGCAAAGGAAAAAAAACTCCTGGTATAAGTGCTATTTTCATTTTTTCTTATGTAAATTTAATAATTTGTTAATTGTATGAGCTATCATTAATAAAAAAACAAAAAAAATATTTTGATTATTATTTAATCTAATTCTTGTTTCTTCAAATAATCTTTCAAAAAAACTTATCTTACTTGAAATACCAGTAGTATCAAATTTTGACAATATCTCATTTCTTTTTGTGCTGCTGCCATTTAACTTATACTTAACTATCATTCTATAAATTAAGTCCCTATCGGAGGAATATCTGAATTTTAAATTATAGTAACCAATTTTTTTTTGAGCTTTTCTTCTTATAAAAAAACCACCAGAATGAGAAGGGTATATGTTAAATTTCCAACTAATTTTATCTGGCCAATATCCTTGTAAAATTCTATCTTTTCTAACTGTTCCAAATAAAAAATCTAAATTTTTATTTTCAAAATATTTTTTTACAATTTTAAGAGCATTTTTATAATAAATATCATCTGCATTTAAAATTCCAATTATTTGACCTTTAGATTTTTTAATTCCAGTATTGATAGCGTCATAAATTCCTTTATCTTTTTTTGATTGCCAAAAAGATATATTTTTTGAATTTTTTTTTATGATATCTAAAGTCCCATCCGTGGAGCCTCCGTCGATCACTATATGTTCAAAATTTTTATATGTTTGTTTTCTTAGAGAATTAAAATTATTGATTATTTTTGGTTGATTTAAAGATACAGTTATTATCGAGAAAAAAGGTTTTATATTTTTCTTTTTCATATTAAATTTTCATAGTTTATTAATTAAATCTTTATAATTTGAGCAATTAGAAACTAAAAATTTTTTAAGATTTTTACGAGATTTCTTTAACTGATTATTTGTTTTATTTTTATTCAATAAAAAAAATTTCAATTTTCTAATCAAATCTTCTTTATCGTTTACTTTAAAAATAAATTGAGATTGGTTTGCCAATATATCTTTTGCTCCACTGCAATCACTACTTATCACTGGTAAACTAATATTAAGAGAGTCTAATAAAATATTTGGTGAACCCTCATACAAAGAGGGTAGAACAAAAAGATCATTTTTAGATAAAGCTTTTTCAATTTGATTACTCCAATTATATAATTTTATATACCTATAATCTTTGATATAGTTTTTTAAAATAGATTCATGCGGACCAGATCCAATTATTGTTAATTCTAACTTATATCCTTTGTTTACAAGGAAAATAACTGAGTCAATTAAAATTTTAAAGTTTTTTTGTTTTGTTAATCTCCCAGCTGATACAATTTTAAAAGGTTTTTTAAATTTTTTTCTTTTAAAGTTTTTAATTTTTTTTATATAAGGGTTGTAAATTAATTTTATTTTCTTTTTATTTAAGATTATTTTTTCCAAAGACAATTGAGATTTTATTGATAAAGCTACAATCTTTTCAGCAAATTGATAAAATATTAGTTTTAAAAACAAAACTATATATGCATTAATCTTGCTATCAGCATATTTAGTTGCACCAAAAATTTCCTCTGAATTACGAATAATTATTTTAGTATTAGTAGCTAGACTTATTGGTATTGAAAAAAGGTGGTTTTGCATAGATAAAATATTTATTTTTTCTTTGGATTTTTTTAAGAAAAAAAAAATCTTTATACTTAAAAGGAAAGAAAAATAGGTTCTTTCAAATATTCTAGGAAAAAATTTAAAATTTCGAATACTTATTATTTTAATATTCTCAATATTTTTAAATTTATTTTTATTAACGTTCTGTGAAAATAGAAAAATTTTAAAATTATTCTGGGTGAGGTAATTTACCAAATTTATTAAAATGTTTGTCGCACCACCTCTTTCGAAAGATGGATAATAGATAATAACTTTATTTTTTTTTGTCATTTTTAATTTTAAAGACAATATTAGAATAATTAAAATAATTATTTTCTGGCCTCATCGGATCTATTTTGTGAATTGCATTAAAAAATGGCATTATTTTGAAGACTTCATAATTTGAAAGTAACTTGGAAAATTGGTAAAGATTTACATTTTTTATCAAATGGTGCCAATTGTATTCAATTTGAATATATTCTGGTTTAAATTTATCTATAAATTTTTTTGAACCTTTTAAAACTTCATACTCATGTCCTTCAACGTCAATTTTAATTAATTTAGTTTTTCCTTTGAAAATTCTTTTATTTTTTTGGTAAAAATTATCTAAACTATTTCTACGACAAGTCATTTTTTTTTTATTGTCTTTTAATAATGTTATTTTGTTAACTTCATAATCCAAATTTGCCCAATGTTGGTTTTTTTTTGAGTAAAATATTTTTGTTTTACCAATTTTGTCACTAAGTGCTAAATTAAAACAAGAAAATCTATTTTTATAAATTTTTTGTAGCTTTTTTAGTTTTGAATATGAATATTTAAGTGGCTCAAAAGATATGACATTATAATCAGAATTTTCCAAAATATATTTTGAATAGTCACCAATATTTGCACCAACATCCAGAATAACACCATTACCATCAGATAGGATAGACCTTAAAAATTTTTTTTCACCAGTTTTATTTAAATTTTTATAATTATTATACCCTATAAATTTTAAAAAAATTTTGATTATCACTAAATTAAATTGATAAAATATTTTCCTTCCAAAAATTATATTTAATGGATCAAGTATTAGATTCTCAAAAATTTTTTTAATCATGCTCTCTTTTAAACCAATATTTTTTCAGACTATTGTGAAGTAATCTTAACATTTTAATAAACATTTAAATATTCTTATAAAAAATCCATAATTATATTACCTTTAAAAAATTTGGTTTTTTTTATGATGCAATTTTATATAAATATATATATTCATTCATTAATATATAAAAATAACAATAATGAAAGTTTTTATTTGGTGTCCTCTAATTTCTGAAGTAGGAACAACTTACACAGTATTAAATACGTCGGCAGCATTTAAAAAATTTTCTAAATCAAAAATACAAAATTACATAATCAATGTAGCAGAGGAATGGACACGGTATAAAAAAAATTTAGACTCCTTCAGCACTAATTTGATTGATTTAAAAACAAAATTAGATTTCAAAAAATTACCAAAAAACTCATTTATAAAAAGTAGGTTTACTTATTTAGTAATATTTTTTTTTTCGATATTAAAACTTCATAGGTTATTAAAAAAAGAACAACCAGACTTTTTGATAATACATATTTTAACACCAATTCCTCTTTTACTTCTTTTATTTAATAAATATAACACAAAATTTATATTAAGAATATCGGGATACCCACACATTAGCTTTCTAAGAGGTTTTTTATGGAAACTTGTTAGCAAAAAAATTTATAGAGTTTTAAGTCCATCAAAAAATACAAAAAAATTATTAATTGATAAAAAAATATTTTTAGACGAAAAAATTCAAATAATATTTGAACCAATTATAAATTTAGAATTAATTAAAAAGAAAAGTGAGTATTTGCCTAATGATATATTTAAAAATAAAAATAATTACGTAATTTCGATTGGAAGACTTACTAAGCAAAAAAATTTCAAATTTTTGATTAACTCATTTGATAAAATTTTGGAACATATTCCTAATTTAAAACTTATTATATGTGGCGTTGGAGAAGAGCAAAACTCATTAAAACTAATGATAAAAAAAAAGGGCAGAGAAAAAAATATAATTTTAGCTGGGTATGTTCAAAATATTTATTATGCCTTAAAAAATTCAAAATTTTTTGTTTTAACTTCAGAGTGGGAAGATCCAGGCTTTGTTATTGTAGAGTCAATGTTCTGTAATAAAATTGTGTTATCGAGTAATTGCGAAAGTGGCCCTTTAGAAATCATCTCTCACAAAGATAATGGATATTTATTTGAGAAAAATAATACACAAGACTTTATTAAAAATTTTATAGAAATTAACAATTTAATCGATAATAACAGCAAAAATATTACGAAAATGAAAATTAAGGCTAAACGGAAAACTTTAAATTACTCTTTATTTAGACACTATTCAATATTAAAGAATACATTTAATTAAATTAATGAACTCGAATACCCAATTAGTTATAATTGACACAGAAAAAAATGTTAAAGAAAAAATTATTAATTCTGACGTAATATTTTGGAAAAAAAATAAATCTATTCCCAAAAACAATAAAATTATAGAAGTATCCCTTAAAAATAATAAATATTTAATAGATCAAAAAAAAATTTTATGCAAAGAATTGAAAAAATATTACATAAAGTTAAGCAAAAAATTCCCAAATAAAAATTTATACAATTTAGAAGTCTTTAACATTAGGAACGATAAAATAAGATTATTCGATAAATTTATTTTTTTTTCTTTAGTCAAGATATTGATAAATAAAAAAAGATATAAAAAAATATTAGTTTTCAGTGATAAT
>MDTD01113393.1_pt1 | contig 16774 bp, 17 predicted proteins | sample 811221 | NCBI WGS metagenome assembly MDTD01 (sample SAMN05326646, study PRJNA326480) | marine metagenome | isolation source: seawater | place: Pacific Ocean: South West | collected 2011 | reverse complement strand
GGAGAGACTTATAGAGGTCAGTCAAGAACATGGTGTGATCCATCAGGAGGTCTTTATCGTGCAGATGGTTGGACACCACTTATTTTCTGGACACAGCCAGTAGCAACGCGTTTAAATGTTCTGAATCCAGAATCTGTTTTGATTCGTATTACTGATGTTTTAGGGCGAGATGTAAATCCTGGTCTTATAAAAGGTAAAAGTACTCTGTTATATATTTACGATGATGGAACAGTAGAGAAAAGAATAGTTATAGAATAAAACAATAGATTAACAATAAATTAAGTTTATGGATATTACATTAGAATGGGAAGGTATTTCAGGAGTTATTAAAATACTCTTGGTTTTTAGCATACCTTTGGTTATTGGGTTTATTATTGGACGTAAAACAAAATGATGAAAAAACTACTATTTATATTACTTTGCTTGCCTTTAATACTCTTTTCACAATCTCATACTAAAGATGTAGTATTTTATGAACATGGGTTTATCTTAAATAATTTTGAAGACACCATCTTTAAATCAGTTGTAAATGAAAATGGGTTAATAAAAAGTATCTATCATTACGAATTAGGAGGTTGTGTTGATGGAAGCTGGGTGATATGTCCTGAGGTAGAAATATTAGGATGGAGTAAACAAGGGCTTGTAGCATATGTGACTTCTAATGGTATTCATGTTGTAGAAGAAAAGATATGTTTAACTATTCAAGATCTAGTTTCTGATGAGGTGTTAGAAAGAGACTGTGATTTAAATATAGGAGATATTCATCCTTTACTTCATCAATATGGAATTATTAATCAAGATGCTAAATATTTTTCTAAGATACCTGGATATAATGTTGATTTAATAACGAAGTCTGAGGAAGTAGAGGACTGTCCCGTTCAAGATATACAATATCAAATCAATATCTCTCATTCAACACATGGTCAAAAGAATGTTGCAGATGGAGTCTATCATTGTGTTAATGATTTAGGCGTTTTTGGGTATTTTAAATCTCCTTTTGAGGATAGAGTATTAATAATTCTGTATTATATGCCATTTCCAGTTGAATGGGAGCCTTATTATATTACAGGATATGGATCTAGTTTAAATCCTTCTACTTTTAAATAATAGATTAACAATGAATCGAAATATATTTGGAGAACCATTAATTACTTGTAGTAAAAAACCTTTAACAGGCTTTTTTAGAAATGGATGCTGTGATACTGATAATACAGATGCAGGAATGCATACGGTTTGTGTAATTGTAGATAAAGAATTTTTATCATTTTCAAAAAGTGTTGGAAATGATCTTTCAACTTCACTACCACAATATGGTTTTGAGGGATTGAAAGAAGGAGATAAATGGTGTTTATGTGCTTTAAGGTGGAAGGAAGCACTAATTAACAATGTTGCGCCGAAAGTAGTGCTAGAAGCTACTAATGAAAAAACGCTTGACGTTATTCATATAGAAGACCTAATTAAATATTCTCATCAAAAATTAAAACAATAGATTAATAATGAAAAAGATACCATTAATTACTTTAGCTTTCAGTTTATTTTTTTTTAACTCATGTGAGGATTACTCTGTAACAATTACTGGTAAGAAGGATTCTTCTTCCCAATCTAATAATCTTATTGATGGATTAAAAGATGGTTGGGCGGCATATGCTAACTCTTCATGTAATCTTAGTTTTTATTATCCTGTTAACTCTAATTATACTTTTTTACCTTCTGATAAGGAGTCAGTAGATTGCATTTTTTATATTATAGATTTTGAAGAGTACTTAGATAGTAGATTATTTCAACATGAAGTTGATTTAGGAGTTACAGGTGCGGGCTGTGGCATAGCTTATAAATCAATTAGTATCCGTGTATTAGATAATATTGAGCGAAGGTCACTCCTTGATGGGGTTAGATTATATCACAAACATGCTGGATACGATGATGAGTTTCTTTCCGTGATTAGAATGTTTAATATGGATGTAATTCATAAAGAATATGGCGGTATGGATTACAGTACTGATGTATATTATTTTAAAATTCCTAATTCTGACAGAATCGCTTGTGTTGACTTTTATGGTTCTTTAGTTGATAGAGAAAGAGAGATTCTTATAAAATCTATACGAAATATAGTCTCAGATTAATTAAGCAATTCTTTAACAAGAAAGGACTTAATCACTATCATTATACGTGCTTAATGAAAAAAAGTTACATTATTTTATTAGTTATTTGAATAGGTAAGATAATTTAATATTAAATAATACTAGTTATATATAAATATCTTATTTTTGTTAAAGAATCAAATTCATGAAATAACTTTAATTATGAGAATACTAAAATCACTAATTTTATTTGCTGTGTTGACATTTTCAATACAAGCTAAAGATATACGAATTACTGAAACTGATAATCAGTTTTCTATTACCAATAAGTCTCTGTCGGAATTCACGCTTGTAAATCATTTATCTGATATTAATGCATTAAAAGTGCAAACTAAGATAGGTAACTTTGTTAAGTTAGTAGTTCCAGGGTATGGAGAGCATGCAAGTAGTGGTAATGCAGAGCTTCCTGTAATTGAAAAATTAATTAATATTCCATTAGGATCTGAGGTGGTAGTTAAGATATTAAATACTGAGGAAAAAGTAATTGCTTTATCAGATTATGATATTAGCGAGAAGGTTTTTCCTTCACAACCATCAATATCAAAAGGGGATAATGCGGAAGAAGCACCTTTTTATTTTAATAATGATTATTATAGTGAGAATAAATTTCATACTCACGAAATAATTACAATTGAACGTTTAGGTAATATGAGAGGGCAGCAATTAGCAAGACTTTCAGTAGCTCCTCTTACATATAATCCAGTTACAAATGAATTGAAAATAATCACAAAATTAGAAGTTAAAGTATTATTTAAGAATATTGATTTAGAAGGACATAAATTAAATAAAGAAAAATATTATTCTCCGGAATTTGAAAGTCTATATAAGAAAGCTTTGAATTATATGGAGCCAGATTTATCTAAGGATGTTATTACTACATATCCAGTAAAATATGTTATTATATCTGACCCTGCTTTTCAGAATGCTTTACAGCCATTAATAGATTGGAAGACTAAAAAAGGATTTATGGTAGTTGAAGGGTATACCAATGACCCATTAGTTGGTAATACTACTACTTCTATTCATAATTTTCTTAAGAATATGTATGATAATGCTACCGCTAATGATCCGGCTCCTACATATTTGTTAATTGTAGGTGACATTGCTCAGGTACCTAGTTTTCCTACAGTTCTTAATTATAATCATATTACTGATATGTATTATTGTGAATTTGATGGTGGTGGGGATTTTTATCCTGAGATGTATTATGGTAGATTTTCAGCCACTATTCCTGAAGAGGTTGAGATACAAGTTCATAAAACATTGACTCATGAACAATATACTTTTAGCAATCCCTCATTTTTAGATGAGATCGTACTTGTTGCTGGTGATGATAATACATTTGCTGTTACTCATGGTAATGGACAAATTAACTATGGGACTGATAATTATTTTAATGTGAGTCATGGTCTTACAATACATAATTATCTTTGGGGTTCTGGATCACCAATTACTTCTGATGATCCTGCTGCATCTGGGGCAATTATTTCAAATATAAGTGAAGGTGTTGGTTTTGCTAATTATACTGCTCATTGTGGTTCTTCTGGATGGTCAGATCCTTCTTTTGAAACTTCTGATATTCCAGGTTTACAAAATATTGATGAGTTTGGAGTATTGATAGGTAACTGTTGTCAATCGAATAAGTTTGATGTAAATGTTTGTTTTGGACAAGCTTTATTAAGAGCTGATGAGAAAGGAGCAGTTGGTTATATAGGAGGATCTAATAACACATATTGGGATGAAGATTTTTGGTGGGCTGTTGGTAATGGGAGTATTTCTGCAAATCCTACATATTCAGGTACAGATTTAGGTGTTTATGATTGTTTAATGCATGAAAATGGAGAGTTAGAATCAGATTGGTTTATTACTCAGGGTCAGATGATACATTCAGGAAATTTAGCGGTTACTCAAGCGGGAGCTCAGCTTGAACAATATTATTGGGAGATTTATCATGTTATGGGAGATCCTTCATTAATGCCTTATATTGGTGTTCCGACTTTACTGTCAGTTTCACATAATAGCGCTACTCCTCTTGGTACATCAACTTTTTCTGTAACTACTGAGGAGCATGCTTATGTTGCTATTTCTATGAATGGAGTATTGATAGATGCACAATTAGCAGATGCGACAGGTGTGGTGAATTTAGATTTAACAAGTATTTCTAATCCAGGTACTGCTGATATAGTTGTCACAAAACAATTTAAACAACCATATCAAAGTACAGTTCAAATCATCTCTCCAACTGGACCATATGTAATTTATTCAAATAATACAATTAGCGATCCAACAGGAAATAATAACTCTCTTGCAGATTATAATGAACTTATAGAAATGATTGTTGATTTAGAGAATGTAGGGTCTGTTGATGCTACAAGTATTAATGTAGATTTATCTACTACTGACCCTTATATTACATTATTAAATAGTAATATTAACATTCCTGTAATTAATGTTGCTCAAATTCTTACTACAAATATTCCTTTTACTTTTCAAGTTGCGGCATTTGTTCCTGATCAGCATATAGCTTCATTTACTTTAACAATGACTGATAATCTAGGAAATGTATGGAATGGTAGTGTGAATGTCCTTTTAAATGCACCAGTATTGGATCATACAACTTTTATAGTAGATGATGTTGCATCAGGTAATGGAAACGGAAAACTAGACGCGGGAGAAACACTTGATTTAATAGTTAATGTAACAAATATAGGTCATACAGAAATTGCCAACTTAACAGCTACATTAGGATCGTTATCATCTTATGTGAGTGTTAATTCAGCGACATCAAATATATCTGCTTTAAGTGTAAATCAACAACAATCTACAACTTTTAACATTTCAATTGCAGCTAACACTCCTATTGGAACTTATGCTGACTTTCCATTTGATATAAGTGATGGTATCTATACACATAACAATATATTTAGTGAAATTATTGGGATTATAGATGAAGATTATGAAACAGGTGATTTTACTCAATATGCATGGATTCAAGGTACTTTCCCTTGGACTATTGACAATATAAATACTTATGAAGGACAGAATTCTTCTCGTTCGGGAGCTATTCCTCATAATGAAGAGTCAGAGCTTTCAATTGAAGTTGATGTAACTGCTGCGGGTGACATATCCTTCTTTAAATTCCTTTCATCAGAGCAAGATTATGATTTTTTAAAATTTAAAATTAATGGAAGTAAAGTGGGAGAGTGGTCAGGTATTGATAATGCTTGGAGTTTTGTTTCGTTTCCTGTAAGTCCTGGAGTTAATACTTTTAAATGGGAGTATGAGAAAGATGGAGGATGGGCAGATGGACAAGATTGTGCTTGGATTGATTATATTGTCTTTCCTCCTATTGATTTAGGACAAACTACTAATGTTGATCAAAATGATTTTGCATTTGAGTTATTCCCTAACCCTACAATTGGAACATTCCGTCTTAATTTTAATGATGATAATAGTCATCAAGTAGAAATTATTGATAATAATGGGAAAGTGATTATTTCTATGAGCAATCAGAGAAAATTCGTTAACTTTGATATTCAAAGATATTCTGCTGGCACGTATACTATTAAAGTAATGCCTGAAGGAGTTACTTATCAAATAGTTAAACAGTAGTGGGGAGAGCGCTTGGTATTGATTTTGGTACCAAAAGGACAGGTGTTGCAATAAGTGACCCTGAGAAAATAATTGCGAGTGGCTTAACTACTATACCTACACATTCTTTTAATGATTTTATAGCAAATCTAATTATTGATGATAATATTGATTTTTTTGTAGTTGGAGATCCTATAAATTTAGACGGAGGAAAAAATGATAATAGTAATCACATACAAGGTTTAATAAAAAGATTAAAGAAACAATATCCTGACATTCCTGTATATAGTATTGATGAGAGATTTACTTCTAAGATTGCTAAGCAAACTATTCTGTCGGGAGGATTAGGTAAGCAGAAAAGAAGAAATAAAGGATTAGTTGATAAAATTAGTGCAACTATTATTTTGCAAGATTTTTTAGATTCAAGTAGTTAGTTTTTTCTTTAGAAAGTGTCCTGTAATTGATGTTTTACATTTTATTATTTCTTCAGGAGTGCCTTCAAATATAATTTTTCCTCCCTTTTTTCCTCCTTCTGGGCCTAAGTCTATTATCCAATCAGCACATTTTATTACATCTATATTGTGTTCAATACAAATAATAGAGTTTCCTGCTTTAATTAAGGCGTAAAATGATTCTAATAGCTTATTGATATCGTGAAAATGAAGTCCAGTAGTAGGTTCATCAAAAATAAATAAAGTGTTATTTGTAGTATTAGCTTTACCTAAGAATGAAGCTAGTTTTATTCTTTGTGCTTCTCCGCCGCTTAATGTACTGGAAGATTGTCCTAACTTGATGTAACTAAGTCCTACGTCATAAAGAGGCTGTAATTTTTTTGCTATTTGATATTTTTTGTTTTCTTGAAAGAAAATAATGGCTTCTTTCACAGAAAGATCTAATATCTCAGATATATCTTTATTGCTGAACTTTATTTCTAGGATTTCTTCTTTAAATCTTTTGCCTTTACAATTTTTACATTCTAAGTGTACATCAGCCATGAATTGCATTTCTATCTTTTTTTCTCCTTCTCCTTCACACTCTTCACATCTCCCCCCGGGGATATTAAAAGAGAAGTAACCAGGCTTATAGTTTCTAATTTTTGCAAGAGGTTGATTCGCAAATAATTTTCGGATATCGTCATAAACTTTTATGTAAGTTGCTGGATTTGACCTAGATGATTTACCAATAGGGTTTTGGTCAATAAATTCTATGTCATTTAAATTAGTTTGCTGCACCTTAATATTTCTATAATTCTTTTTTGTTATATAAGACTTTCCTAAATGATTATTTAGAGCTGGTATAAGAACATCTTTTATTAATGTTGATTTTCCTGAGCCACTCATTCCTGTTATCAAAGTCAAACCATTTAACGGTAGCGATACATCTAGATTTTTAAGGTTATGTTGGTTGATTCCTGATATTGATATTTTATCTTTTAGAATTTTTCTATTTTTTGGTATAGGTATTTCTAGTTTTCCTGATAAATATTGAGTTGTTAGGCTTTTCTCTTGTTTATATATATTCTTTAAAGTTCCTTGAAACATAATTTCTCCTCCTAGATTACCTGCTTCTGGACCAATATCAATAATTTGATCAGCATTCTCCATAATTTCTTCATCATGTTCTACTACTATTACTGTATTTCCAATATCTCTTAGTTTTTTTAGAATATGAATTAATCGTTCAGTATCTTTTGGGTGTAAACCGATACTTGGCTCATCTAATATGTACATTGCGCCAACAAGAGAGCTTCCAAGTGATGTTGCTAGATTAATTCGTTGAGATTCTCCTCCTGAAAGTGTATTTGATTTTCTATTTAAAGTTAGGTATCCTAATCCTACGTCATTTAAATATTGTAATCTATTTTTAATTTCTATAATTAATCTTTCGCTTATTTTCTTTTCTGAAGCTGTAAATTTAATTTTCTTAAAAAAAAGCATTGATTCTTCTATGCTCATCGCATTAATATCTGCAATATTATGACCTGCTATTTCAACATACAGAGCATCTTTTCTTAATCGGGTTCCTTTACATTCTACACATTTTGTTTTGCCTCTATATCTAGCAATTAAGACTCTATTTTGAATTTTATATTTATCTTTATCTAGTTTTTCAAAAAACTGATTAATGCCTTTACATTTTTCTTTTCCATTCCATAATAGTTCTTTTTGTATTTGAGAAAGATCTTTATAAGCTTTATGGATAGGAAAGTTAAACTTTGCTGATCTTGTAATAAAACGGTCTTTCCATTTACTTAATTTTTTACCATTCCAGCAGCTTACTACTCCTTCATTAAGAGATAAGTTCTCGTTAACAATTACTTTTTCTCTATCAATTCCTAATATAGACCCAAATCCATTACATCTTTTGCATGCTCCATATGGACTATTAAATGAAAATAAATTGACTGAAGGCTGCTCAAACCTTATATCATCACATTCAAATTTATTTGAAAATTCAATTATTTTATTCTTAACTTTAATGCTACATTTTCCTTGACCTTCAAATAAAGCAGTCTCTATAGAGTCAGAAATTCTCTCCCTAATATTTTCATTATTTATAATGATACGGTCAATAATGATGTATATGTTTTCTTTTTTTGGGTTTATTCCTTTTTCTATTAGCTCATGAACTTTACAGATATTATTATTGTGTAGTATTTTAGAAAATCCTTGTTTTTGTAAAGTTTGGAGTATATTATCTTCTTGATTATAATATTTGCAAAGGATCATTATTATTTCTTTATTGTTTTGTTTTTCTACAAAATCTACTATATCATTTATTTGGTGACATTGTACTTCTTTTTTTGATATTGGAGATATTGTTTTTCCAATACGAGCAAAAAGTAATTTTAGATAATCATAGATTTCTGTACTTGTAGCAATTGTAGATCTTGGATTACTTGTTTTAGTTTTTTGTTTAATAGCAATTGCAGGACAGATTCCTGAGATAGATTCAACTTCAGGTTTTTTTAATTTACCTAGAAATTGTCTAGCATAAGAGGATAAACTTTCTATATATCTTCTTTGTCCTTCTGCAAATAGTGTGTTAAAAGCTAATGATGATTTTCCACTACCAGAAACTCCAGATATTATGATTAGCTTTTTTTTAGGAATTTCTAAAGAGATATTCTTTAAGTTATGCATTCTTGCTCTAACTATATTAATATTCTTTCTACTCTTCTTAAGCTTAATCATAACCGACAAATTTAAATAATAAGATTTGGAAAATTAAATTTGTTTTATTATTTTTGTTCTTTCAATTAATTAAACACGTTATATATAGACAAACATTTACTTTAATATTTATTAACTTAAAATAAAGTATATGTTATCTAATAATCCAACCGATCAGGTATTAGTTCAAGACTTCCTTAAAGGAGATTCTTTTGCATTTGAAAAATTATTATTAAGGCATAAAAATCGCGTTTATGCTTTTATAATTTCAAAAGTTAAAAATAGTGATTTAGCTGATGATATTTTTCAAGATACCTTTATAAAAGTTATTAATTCTCTTAATAAAGGTAAATATAATGAGGAAGGTAAGTTTTTGCCTTGGATGATGAGAATTGCACATAATTTAGTTATTGATTATTTTAGAAAAGATGCAAAGATGCGTATGGTTCGTGCAAATTCAGATTTTGATATTTTTGATATTTTAGATGATGGTAATAAAAATCAGGAAGAGATTATGATTAATAATCAAATAAATTCTGATTTATTGAAACTTATTGAACAATTACCTTCTGATCAGATGGATGTTTTGAAATTAAGATATTTTGAAGATATGTCTTTTAAGAAAATATCAGATATAACAGGAGTGAGTATTAATACTGCTTTAGGAAGAATGCGTTACGCATTAATTAATCTTAGAAAATTAGCTCAAGAACAACATATAGACTTACAGTTAAAATAAAAGAGTTTTATATAATATAATTAATATTTTTACGTTCATCTCACATAATGAATAATAAAAATAATATATATGACAAAAAACTCTACTTTAAAGTTGTGGGATTTACTTTTAAAAAAACAGATTAAAGAAAAATCACACAACACTCTTAGAAAAACTAATTTTAAGCCAAAAGACGAGACAGTTCAACTAATTCTTGCATATGCAAGATCAGTTAAAGCAGTTAAGACTTCATCTAATGAATCAATCTTAATTTCGTTAAATTAATATAGAAAAGTAATCTAATCTTTTTACTCCTAAAACAGTGTATAGGCTAGAATACTTTTTTCTTTATGATATAAAAGTTGCTTAAAAGTTAGATTAATTAATAATATATATTTTGAATATACGTCAAAAGATTAGTTTTATTACTTCTGTTCTTGATAGGTTATATCCTAATCCTGATATTCCATTATTTCATACTAATAATTTTACTTTTTTAGTTGCTGTAATGTTAAGTGCACAAAGTACAGATAAAAAGGTTAATCAAATTACCCCTTTTTTATTTTCTAAGGCGGACTCAGCTGAAGCAATGATAAAGCTAAGTGTAGAAGAAATTAGAGAGATGATTAGAGAGATTGGTTTAGCCCCAACTAAGGCAAAGAATATTAGAAAGATGTCTGAATTATTAATAAGCAGGCATAATGGAAGGGTTCCTAATACATTTGAAGAGTTAGAATCTCTTCCCGGTGTTGGACATAAAACAGCTTCAGTAATAATGTCTCAAGCATTTAGTCAACCTGCTTTTCCGGTGGATACACATATACATCGACTTGCTTTTCGGTGGAATTTGTCAAATGGGAAGAATGTTATTCAAACAGAAAAAGACTTGAAAAGAAAATTCTCACAAAAAATATGGGGAAAATTACATTTACAGATGATTTATTATGGTAGAGAGTTTTGTCAAGCTAAGAAAAATAAATGTATGTGTGAAATTTGTATTAAAACAAGTAAATAAAGGATCTATATATTGTTAATAAAACGATCTGTTTTTTTTTGATGGTTACTTTATATTTTCTCTTATTTGTATAAAATAAGTTTTTATGAGTAAAAAAGAAATTACAGCTAAATTTAAAGCGCTTGAACTTACTTTAGGAAAGCTAGAAAAAACCTACGGTAAAGGAGTTGTTATGAAATTAGGTGATAAGATAACAGAGGAGGTTGAATCTATTCCTACAGGGTCAATAAATTTAGATTTAGCCTTAGGAGTAGGAGGGTATCCTAGAGGAAGAGTTATAGAGATATATGGCCCTGAATCATCAGGAAAGACAACATTAACTATACATGCAATTGCAGAGATTCAGAAGAAAGGAGGTGTTGCAGCTTTTATTGATGCAGAACATGCGTTTGATGCTTCGTATGCAAGTGCTTTAGGAGTTGATATTGACAATTTATATATTTCTCAACCAGATAATGGTGAACAAGCGTTAGAAATAGCAGATCATTTAATTAGTTCTGGAGCTGTCGACTTAGTTGTAATTGATTCAGTTGCGGCCTTGACTCCAAAATCTGAGATAGAAGGAGAGATGGGAGATTCTAAAATGGGACTTCATGCCCGATTAATGTCACAAGCATTAAGAAAGCTGACAGCTACAATTAATAAAACAGGAAGTACTTTAATATTTATTAATCAGATTAGGATGAAGATTGGTGTTATGTTTGGGAATCCAGAAACTACAACTGGAGGAAATGCTTTAAAGTTTTATTCATCTGTTCGTTTAGATATCCGAAGAATTGGCTCGATTAAGAATGGAGAAGAGATTGTAGGTAACCGTACTAGAGTTAAGGTTGTTAAAAATAAAGTAGCTCCTCCTTTTCGTAAAGTAGAATTTGATATTATGTTTGGGATCGGCATCTCTCGTTCAGGAGAAGTATTAGATAAAGCAGTTGATTTAGGAATAATCATTAAGAGTGGATCATGGTTCTCTTATAATGAAACTAAGCTTGGTCAAGGAAGAGATGCTGTAAAACAGATTATTGCTGATAATCCTGAATTATCTGAAGAGATTGAAAGTAAGATAAAAGAATCTGAGAATTTCAATTAGTTTCTTTTTTTAGATAATGCGAAAAATATATTCTAATCTTAAGAGAATAACACTCAAACCTATTACATTTTTTTTAATATTAGGTTTTGTTTTATTCTTTTATGTTGTCAAGTATAATCCTGTACAATATATTAAGCAACAAGTTTTACAGCAAGAAAAACAACATAATGATAAACTGATTGAGAACATTTTACTAGATCTTTCTAGAGCTATAGAAAAGGATCCAGACAACACAAGTTTATTATTTGATAGGGCTATGTATAATATAGAAAACGAAAAATTTCAATCTGCATTATATGATTTAAAACAATGTGTTTCTTTAGATTCGACACTTTCTGAAGCTCATTTTTTTATTGCTAAAGTGTATTTTGAACTTTCTAAAAAACCTGAAGCTCGTTCGGAATACCCTGGATTTGCAATGGATTATCTTAAAATAGTATTAGATCTTGAACCAAGTCATTATAGAGCTCATGCTTTGCTTGGAGAGTTGTATATTGCTTATGCAAAATATAAACAAGCTATTCAATCTTTAAATCAATCACTAAAGATTGAATATAATCAAGAAAAAACACATATGTTACTAGGCTATAGTTTTAAACAATTAGAACAAGAAGATCAAGCAATAAATTGTTTTAGAAATGCCATTAATGTGAACCCTGATTTTAAAGAAGCATATATACAATTAGGACAGATATTTCATGTTAAGAAGGACACTTTGGCGTTATTATATTATAATAATGCTTTAAATTTAGATAGAAATGATGAGATAGTATTATATAACAAAGCAGTTTTCTATCAAAGTTTGCTTCAATGGAATGAAGCTCTTCAGGCTTATTCGGAATTACATAATGTTAATCCATTTCATGCAAATGGACATTATAATTTAGGCTTTATACATATGGAATTAGGCTTGCATGATATTGCTGCAAATAATTTTTCTGATGCAATTTATTCTAATTCTAGATTTTATGAGGCATATTATTCAAGAGGTAGTTGTTTTGAAACACTAGGAAATATAGCGCAAGCAGAATCTGATTATAGAAGAGCAATTGAGATTAATTCAGACTATCAATACGCTATAGATGCACTGGATAAATTATTAATTAATAATCAAACATATAAATAAATGAATTTACAAGATCAGATAAATCATGATATTAAAGATGCTATGAAGGAGAAGAATGTAGATAAACTTGCTGCATTACGATCTTTAAAATCTGCTATTATGCTTGAAGCAACTAAAGATGGAAATTCAGTAGTTTCAGATGACACTTCTTTAAATATTATTGCAAGATTAGTTAAGCAAAGAAAGGATTCAGCAGCTATTTATTTGGAGCAGAGTCGTAAAGATCTTGCAGATGACGAATTAAATCAATTAGTCTATTTAGAATATTATCTTCCTGATCAATTAGAAGAATCAGAAATTATAAAAATAGTAGATCAAGTAATTGACCAATTAGGCGCTACATCACCTTCTGATATTGGAAAATGTATGGGGCTTTTAATGGGTAAACTAAAAGGGCGTGCCGAAGGAAGTTTAATTTCTCGACTAGTAAAAGAAAAGTTAAGTAACTAAATATATAAGGATTACTTGATTTTATCTACAATAGCTTTGAAAGCTTTCGGCTGATTCATAGCTAGATCCGCTAATACTTTTCTATTTAACTCCACACCATTCTCGTGTATTTTTCCCATGAATTGTGAATATGACATACCATGTAGTCTTGCTCCTGCATTAATTCTTTGTATCCATAATGCTCGAAATGTTCTCTTTTTATTTTTTCTGTCACGATATGCATATTGCATCCCTTTTTCTACAGCATTTTTCGCTATTGTATGAACATTCTTTCTTCTTCCAAAGTATCCTTTGGCTGCTTTGATAATTTTGTCTCGCCTTGCTTTTGAGGCTACTGAGTTTACAGATCTTGGCATAATTTTGTTTTTTTGGTAGATAGTGACTCATAAGAGCATCTTAAACGAACTATATACCTGGTTAATTATTTATTTTAAATACCTAATTGAGCTTTTACACTCTTTTCATCAGCTTTATGAACATAACCTGTTTTTGTTAGGTTATGTTTTTGTTTTGTTTCTTTCTTTGTCAATATATGTGACTTGAAAGCATGTTTTCTTTTTAATTTACCAGAGCCAGTTAATTTAAACCGTTTTTTTGCTCCAGCTTTTGTTTTCATCTTTGGCATATCTTTTATTTTTTCTTTTTTGGTGCTATAATCATTATCATTTTCTTTCCTTCTAGTGTAGGCATGTGTTCTACAACACCTATGTCTTCTAAAGCTTGAGCTAATCTTAATAGGAGTATTTGTCCTTGATCTTTAAAAATAATTGTTCTACCTCTAAAGAATACAAATGCCCTTACTTTAGCTCCATCTTCTAGAAAACTCCTTGCATGTTTTAATTTAAAATCAAAGTCATGCTCTCCTGTATTTGGACCAAATCTTAACTCTTTTATGACAACTTTCTGAGCCTTACTTTTTATTGCCTTTTGCTTTTTCTTTTGGTCATATATAAATTTCTTATAGTCAATTACTTTACATACTGGAGGCTCTGTATTTGGCGAAATCTCAACCAAATCTAAGCCTTTATCTTTTGCAACTTTTAACGCAGTATCAAGAGGAACAATTTTTGCTTCTATATTCTCGCCTACCATTCTTACAAAAGGGGCTGTTATTTCCCTATTAGTTTTATGCTTAGGTCTTCTGCTTCTAAATGTATTATTTCTTCTGATATTATATAATTTTAGTTATTAAAAGTAATTAAACTATCATTTATCTCTTTATTTATAAGTTCTATAAATTCATCAACATTAATACTTCCTATATTTTCTCCTCCATGTTTACGAACTGTAATTTTTTCTTGATCTTCCTCACGCTCTCCAACAATAATAATGTATGGTATCTTTGACACTTCAGCATCTCTTATCTTTCTACTAGTAGTCTCAGCTCTTTGATCAATCGGGCCGCAAATATCGTAATTTTTTAATAATTCTGATACTTTTTCAGCATAATCATGGTATTTCTCACTTATAGGTAAAATGATATATTGTTCTGGAGCTAGCCATATAGGAAAATTACCTGCACAATGTTCAATTAATATTGCCACAAATCTTTCCATAGATCCAAATGGAGCTCGATGAATCATAACAGGTTGATATTTTTCATTATCATGTCCTGTATATTCTAGATTGAATCGTTCAGGTAAATTGTAATCTACTTGTATTGTCCCTAATTGCCACTCTCTTCCAAGAACGTCTTTTACCATAAAATCAAGTTTCGGCCCATAAAAAGCTGCTTCTCCATATTCTATTACTGTTTTAAGAGACTTTTCTTCTGCGGCTTCTATAATTGCATTCTCTGCTTTTTCCCAATTTTCATCTGTACCAATATATTTTTCTTTATTATTAGGATCCCTTAAAGATATTTGTGTTTTGAATTCATCAAATCCAAGTGCATTGAATATGTATAATACCAAGTCAATTACATCGATAAATTCTTTCTTTAATTGATCAGGTCGAGCAAAAATATGTGCATCATCTTGTGTAAATCCTCTTACTCTTGTAAGGCCATGTAATTCTCCAGATTGTTCGTATCGATAAACCGTTCCGAATTCTGAAAAGCGAACTGGAAGATCTTTGTAAGAATATTGTTTTGATTTATATATTTCACAATGATGAGGACAATTCATAGGTTTCAAGATAAATTCTTCTCCTTCATTAGGTGTTTTAATTGGTTGAAATGAATCTTCTCCATATTTTTCGTAATGTCCTGAAGTGACGTATAAGTCTTTGTGTCCTATATGCGGAGTAGATATAGGTAGATATCCAGCCTTTATTTGTGCTTTTTTTAGAAAGTTTTCTAATTTTTCTTTAAGTATAGTTCCTTTTGGCAACCATAAAGGTAGGCCTTGCCCAACTTTTTTAGAAAAAGTAAAAAGTTTCATTTCTTTACCTAATTTTCTATGGTCACGTTTTTTAGCCTCTTCTAATAATTCAAGGTAATTAGTGAGTTCTTTTTGTTTTGGAAAAGATATGCCGTAAATTCGAGTAAGTTGCTTTCTTTTTTCATCTCCTCTCCAGTAAGCTCCTGCGATATTTAAGAGTTTAATTGCTTTTATTTTTTCCGAGGAAGGAATATGAGCTCCTTTACATAAATCTGTAAAATTACCTTGAGTATAGAATGTAATCTCTCCATCTTCTAATTCTTCTAGTAGTTCTAGTTTATATTCATCTTTTTTATTTGTGAAGTATTCGATAGCTTCTTGCTTTGAAATATTTTTTCTTTGAAATGTCATCTTCTTAGCAACAAGTTCCTTCATTATCTTCTCAATTTTTGGAAGTTCATCTGAGGTTAGGATATGTTCACCTAAATCTACATCATAGTAAAACCCATTGTCAATTGCAGGGCCAATGCCAAGTTTTACACCTGGATATAATAATTCTAACGCTTCAGCCATAATATGGGCAGTAGAATGCCAGAAAGTCATCTTTCCTTCTTTGTCATTCCATGTATGTAAAGTTAAAGATGAATCTTTCTCAATAGGACGATTAGCATCCCATATTTCCTCATTTACAGTAGCTGAGAGAACATTTCTAGCTAACCCCTCAGAAATATTTAATGCTATCTCCATGGGAGTAGCCCCATATTTTACCTTTTTAATACTTCCATCTGGAAGAGTAATACTTATCATTAACTTATAAATTTAAGATTGCAAATATAGAAATTTGTGACCATACAATTATGATTGAATAACTCCTGGATTATATTTTTCAATAATAGGTGAATGATTTGCAGCTTTGATGCCTGTAGAAATAATCTTTCTTGTTTCTAAAGGATCAATGATTGCATCAATCCAGAGGCGTGATGCTGCATAATAAGGAGAAGTCTGTTTTTTATATTTTATTGTAATTTCTTCTAGTAGTTTTTTTTCTTTTTCTTTAGTTATCTCTTCTCCTTTGACTTCTAAAGATTTTTTTTCGATTTGCAATAGCACTTTTGCTGCTTGTTCTCCTCCCATTACAGCAATATTAGCAGT
>MDTD01166395.1_pt1 | contig 16775 bp, 14 predicted proteins | sample 811221 | NCBI WGS metagenome assembly MDTD01 (sample SAMN05326646, study PRJNA326480) | marine metagenome | isolation source: seawater | place: Pacific Ocean: South West | collected 2011 | reverse complement strand
TTTGTTCATTTTTACCATTATGTCATTATCAGGTTCGATAGTATAATTTTTATTATTTACACTAAGTTTTACTAATTTATTTGTTGGGTTATTAAAAAAAAGTTCCAATTTGTCAACTTCAGAAAAATCTTCCTGTATAAAATATTTATAATTTTTTAGAAATGAAGTTTTAACAAAATTGGATACGATTTTTCCGTCAATAAAATTTTTTCCTTTTACAAAACTGTTTCCATGAACAAAAGATGGGTTTTTCCCTTTTTTTGAAAATCCAAGATAACATCTGTTACTCAATAATAAATTATTCAAATCTTCTTGTTTGTGGTCATGAAATATATAAAAGTGACCATAAATTTCTTTGTTATTCATAAATTTTCTGTCTATACAGATTTCATTCAGTTTTTGTATTTTGTCTAAATTAATTTTTTTGATAAAATTATTTTGATTATCATAGAAAATTAATTCCACCTTTGAGTTTTTTATGTTGTAAAAAATATTTAGAATGTCACTAAATCTAAAATAAGTTGAATAATCTTGGTCGGTTCTAAATAAAAAGGCATCAGAAATAGAAGTGTTCGGAGATGAATTTCTATTCATTTGAATAGGTTTTACCTTGAAACTATTTCTTAAAGTTACAATTTTATCACTTGAAAAGAGTTTATTTACTAATGATTTCATTTATTTTCTTTTTTAAGTTTCCTACAATTTCGTATTTATTTTTATTAAGAATATATGTATGTGGTGGATGAGTATGCTCAAAAGATAAGTCTCCATTTTTTTCTGACAAATAAATTGGGATACCGAGATAGTCTGAGGTAAATATATAAAAGTTTTTATTAATAAATTTATTATCAATTTTTATTAGATTGGAATAATTTGATTTTAGGTTTTCTTCAAATATAACTTTTTGATTTTCTACATCTACTATATAAAACTTAAATGCATCGTTTGTTGGCATATGAAATATATTTCTAATTAAAACATAATTGTTTTCAGCATTCTTATTAGTCAACAAATATAAAGAAGATAATATATTTCCCTTTTTTTTGGTCATAATAAAAGGGTATTCTGATTGATAAGAAGAATAACCATTTTTTTTTTTGAAAACTTTTAAATTACATCTAAAAGATGGAGATGTATCGGAAAACTTATTCAGGTCTTCCAACTTTTCACCCAAGTTATTTGAAAAGTATCTTGAGACTTCTTGCTTGGTCGCTATAAAAAAAATTTTATGATTATCAATTTCATTGGCTTTAAGTTTAAAAAAACTTAATGTTTCTTCAGTGTTTTCTCTCTTTATAAACCATTTTGAGTTAACTATACTTGCTGAATAAAGTAGATTATCTTTGTTAAACTTTCCTGAATTTTGAAATTTTGGTATTGAGATTTTTGACTGGATATCACCTTGATTTACCCCAAAGAAAAAGTTCATAAACTATTTTTTATTATTTATTCAATGCTAATTCAAACATATTTATTGATTATTGACCATTTGAGTATAAAAGCAATTATCGATATTTAATAAATATAAATATTGTCCTAAAAAAGACAAATTAAAATACAAGTATTCTTAAATGTGCGGAATTGCAGGAATTTTACCCTTTGATGGATTCTTTGACAAAAAGAAATTGCATGAAATGGTAAGTTCAATTGCGCATAGGGGACCAGATCAAAAAAATATTTTTAAAAATAAATTAGGTATTTTTGGTTTTTTAAGGTTAAAGATTATAGATTTAAGTAATAAATCTAATCAACCTTTGATGTCTAAAGACAAAAATATTCAGGTAATTTATAATGGTGAAATTTATAATTACAAAACTTTAAAGACAAAATATTTTCCTAGGATCGATTTTTTTTCTGATGGTGACGGTGAAATAATAATTCATTTATATGAAAAGTTCGGTATTTCTTTTTTGGAAAAGATTAAGGGTATGTACTCAATTTGTATTATTGATAAAAAAAAAAATAAAGTTTTTCTAATCAGAGATAGATTTGGTATTAAGCCGCTTTATTTTAAAAAAAAAAATCAAAAAATTTATTTTAGTTCAGAAATAAAAGGTCTTGCTGAAAAAAAGGGAGAAAATATTAATTCAAAAGAAGTTTACAAATTTTTTAAACAAGGTCTTATAAATTCAACCGCTGAAACTTGGTTTAAAGATATTTATCAAGTAAAACCATCTCATTTCTTAGAAATCTGTGACGGAAAAATTTTAGAAAAAAAATATTATAAAATTGAAAATTTTATAGATGAATCGCTAGATAATAAGAAGAATTCATTTAAATACTTTATAGATGAATTTAAAAGAAGGATGTTGCAATCATTTGAAGAGCATAACTATTTTGATGTTGTTGCTGGAGTACATTTGTCTGGCGGTATAGACTCTGCAGTTTTAGCTGCTCTAATGAATTATCATAAAAAAAAGTTTAAGTCATTTACATTTGATTTTGAAGATAAAAAATATTCGGAAATAAAGTTTGCAAGAAAAATTTCTGACAGTGCCAACATTGAAAACTTTTCTTGTAAAATTAATGAAAATAAAATTTTTGATTATTTGATAAAGGTTATTGATAGAGAATATGAGCCATTTTCGTCCTTAAGAATATTAAGCCAACATAATTTATACGATACTTACAAAAATGAATGTAAAGTAATATTTGATGGATCGGGTGGAGATGAAATTGGTGCGGGATACAGTTACTATCTAACTCCGTGGTATTTAGAAAACCTAAAATATTTTAATAAATCAAATTTAAAAAAAAGATATTTCAAAAATTTAGCTCATATTAAGAATGATACTATATCAAATAGTGAATTTATTAGAGGATCTTTTTCACAATTTAAAAAACCTGGATCCTCAACAATTGATGGAAGTATTTATCAAAGTGATTTTATTTATAGTCAAAAATTTAACGAAACTTGTGATGAAATCATAATACCCAAACCATTCAAAAGCTATATGAGGAACGCTCAATATGCAGATATATTCTTTTTAAAACTTCCAAGATCATTAAAATATGCTGATAGAAGTTCAATGTATAACTCTATTGAAACTAGGGTTCCTTTTTTAGATCATAAAGTAGTGGAATGGTCGCTACAAATTCCTTCAAAATATAAATTATTAAATAAACAACAAAGAATAACTATGAAACATCCTTTTAGAAACTATGTAAATAAAGAAGTGTTATATCAAAACAAACGAACTATTGCCGATCCACAAAGTAAATGGCTTAAAGAAAACCTAAAAGATAACTTTTTTGATCTTATAAACTCTAAAAGCTTCAATGCTCATGGATTTTTAGATAAAAAGGGTGTATTAAAATATTATGATAATTTTCAAAAATATCCAAAACACTTCAATAGTTTTTTGATATTTCAAATTTTTATAAGTGAACTTTGGTCACAGAAGATTTTAAAATAATCCTTATAAATACTAATTTTTAACCAAACCAGACTTAGATACAGATATTATTTTGTCACAAACCTCTAATGTTTTTAGTCTATGAGCAACCAAAATAATTATTTTATTTTTCTTAATTCTTATGATTTCTTTTATAATTGAGTCTTCTGTTTCATAGTCTAATGAACTTGTAGACTCATCTAAGACAAGGAGGCTTTTATCTTCGTAAAGTGCTCTTGCGAGGCCAATTCTTTGCCTTTGACCTCCAGATAATTTTACACCTTTTTCTCCGATATTTGATTTAAAACCATTAGGAAGATTATTAACTAAATTATTTAATTGAGTGACTTTAATCACATTGCCCAATTTATTTAAATCTATATTTTCTAAATTTATACCAAAAGCAATATTTTCTGCTAAACTGGTATCATTTAAATAGATTTCCTGAGGCACATAACTTGCATAATAATTTCCTGAAAAATTGTTAAAATTCATTTTTTCTCCGTTAATTAGTATTTCACCACTTTGGGGTTCTAATAGTCCTAAAATTAAGTCTATTAAAGTAGTTTTTCCAGATCCGGACTCTCCTTTTATTCCATAAATTTTATTTGACTCAAGTTTTAAATTTATTTTATTAAATATTTTTTTTGAATTGTAATTAAAGGTTAAATTTTTCAATTCAATTTCATTTACAATTAAATTTTTTTTTAAAATATCATTTTCTTTAAAATTTTTTATATGATTAAATTTTTCTTTTAGGTCAGAAATATTTTCTACTGATTTAATATTAAATCGTAAAGCATTTAGGTTCACATTTACATTGGTATACGCTGGAAGAGTTCTTAATATTATTAATGTTACTAATGATAAAATAGGAATAGAGTCTTTTATATTTATATTATTAAACATAAAAAACATTAAAATTGATACCACAACAATGACAGCTAATATTTCTAAAATCAATCTTGGTAATTTGCCAATTACTTTGAATGCGATCTCATTATTTTGTTTTCTTGCCATTTCTTTAAAAACATTTTGAATAAAGAATTGATTTTTATTTGCAAGTTTTAATATCTTGATAGATGAGATTGCTTCCGTGAGTTTTTGAAGAATTTTTTCAGAATTTATTCTTACTTTAATCCCTATTCGTTTAACTTTATCTGCAATAGATTTATAAAAAATTAAAGATGTTACCAGCATCATCAAAAATAAAAAAATGGCAATCTTATAGTTTGTGAAAAACATGAGTATAAATAAAAAAAGTATAGTTATGCTTTCTTTTAAAATCATTGAAAGATTTACTAAAAAGTCTGCAGTCCTCTTTGTTTCGCTGTTAATAGAATTGATTGTTACTGACGCATTTTGACTCACATGAAATTTATATGGAAGTAACAAATATGTATTGAATGTATCTTTAGCTAAGTTTATATAAATATTTTTAACTAATCTTTCTTGTAGATAATAAAATAATACCAAAAAAAGATTTTTGGCAACAAATACTAAAATTATTAAAATTGATAAAAAGATAACAAGATTTTTATAATCCAACGATAGTAAGTAAAGTTTTACAAAATCAAAAGGTATTTTTTGAGAGGCAACTTCTGGATCTGAAACTAACATTAAAAAACCAACCAATGAACTTAAGCTTACTGTTTCAACTGCTGCTAAAAAAAAAGAAAAAAACACCAATAGTAGAAGATATTTTTTTTGTGTCTTATTTAGAAGATTTTGTAACTTTTGGTAAATGAATTTCATTTTACTTCTCTATTAAATTATTTAATTTAGTCAATATTATGATTATATACTTTACAATATAAGATTGGATACACAGTCAATGATTAATTTTAAATAAACGATTTTTATGTTAACAAATGCTTGATTAGGTAATAATAATTTTCTAAATATGCAGAAAATAAAATTAAAAAATCCAAAGCCAATAAGTAATAAAAAACTTGAAGGTTTTTTTAAACAAATCGGGTTGAGAGAACTAGTAAGTTTGAGTAAAAAAAAAGGCAAAAGTGTTAATCAAATGGCTTTAAATCAACCTTACAAACCTGAGCTGAGAGATCTTTATAATTTGTACAATTATATTATTTTGAATAAGAGAATAACTGTTCTTGAGTTTGGTTCTGGATGGAGCTCATTGATAATTCTGTTAGCTTTAGATAAGTTAAAAAAAAAATATAGTAATCAAGTTAAAGAACTTAGAAGAAATAATCCATTTGAATTATTCATTTTAGAGAATGAAAAAAAATTTTTTAAAATCACAAAAGAAAAGGTCAAAAAATTCATTAAAAAAAAAAAAATTAAAGCTAAAGTAAATTTTTGCTATTCAAAAGTGAATATGGTTAATTATAAAGGAACAATTGCTTCTGAATATAAAAACCTTCCATCATGTAATCCTGACTTTGTTTATGTAGATGGACCTGATCAATTCAATATTTTTGGAAATGTAAGTGGGATTAATATTGGTCACAAAGACATGATGCCTATGATTTGCGACCCTTTGAAGTTTGAGTATTTTTTTACTCCTGGTACCATAATATTAACTGATGGTAGGGCTGCAAATGCAAATTTTCTAAGACTAAATTTTAAAAGAAATTGGAAATATTTAAATAATAAGAAAAATGATCAACATATTTTTTACTTAATAGATGTTCCGCTTGGAAAGTACAATTTAAAACAAATTAAATTTTATAACGATACAAAAAATAAATTGATTAACTGAGTTACATAAATATGTATTTTGATTTAATAAAAAAATTAGCAAATATCGACAGAAATCATAACAGTAAAGAAACCTGGAAAGCGTTTAATTTATTAAATAAATTTTATAAAGGATCAAAATTATTGAAATTTACAAAACCTAAACAAATTAATAAATGGGAAATGATACCCTTTTGGGACTGTAAAAAAGCGGAGCTAAGAAATTCTAAAAATGAATTGATAGTTTCAAAAAAAAAAAACAATCTATCGGTATATTCCTTCGCACCAAAAATTAACAAAGAAGTAGATTTTAAAACTTTAAAGAAACACATTCTTACAGATAGTAAAAGACCGTCAGCAACTATTTTTCATTTTAGGAATCAATATAGGCATTGGAATCCTGAGTGGGGTTTTTCTTTACCATATAATCTTTTCAAAAAACTAGATAAAAAAGAAACATATAAGATTAATATTGAATCAAATTTTAAAAAAAATAAAGGTTTTTTACAATCAGAGTATTTAAAAAAAGGTAGAAAAAAAGAGACCTATATTTTAATCGGTCACTTTGATCATCCAAATCAAGTAAATGATGGTTTGGCTGGCGTAATTGCGGCATATGAAACAATTAAAAGATTAAAAAAAATTAAAACTAAATATTCATATCTAGCTTTTGCATCTATAGAGATGATTGGATCAATGTACTATTTAAACAAATTGAAAAAAAAAATAAAAAAAATTAAGGAAGGTTTATTTCTAACTTTTTGCGGTATTAACAGTAATATAGTTTATCAAAAATCTTTTTTTGAAAATTCCTTAGTAGATAAAATAGTAGAAAATTGCTTTTTGCCTAAAAAGAAAAATAAATCGCTTTATAAGCACAGACAACTAATTGGAAATGATGAAAATATTTTTGACTCTGTTGGTTTTAATATACCTACAGGAACTCTTTTAAGGTGGCCATTTAAAGAATATCACACAGATCTTGATAATATTAAGATTACCAAAAAAGAAAAAATAGAGGAAATGATATCTTTAAATTTAAAAATTATAAATATAATCGAAAAAAATAACAAATATAAAGCTTTATACAAAGGTGTACCTTGCTTGTCTTCCAACAAAATAAAGCTTTATTTAGATCCCACAAAAATGAGTAAAAAAAAAAATAAAGTGGACTCAAAATTAATAAAAATTATCACATCTAATTTAACATTAGATGAAAAAAAATACGTAAGTAAAAATCATTCTTTGCTTTATGGATTAATGAATAATTCAGTTAGAATGGCTGATGGTAATTTCTCCGTATTAGACGTCGCAAGAAAATCTAAGTTGCCTTTTTTTTTAGTTTTAAATTACTTAAATGAGTTGAAAAAGAAAAATTTGGTTAGATTTTTAGATGAAAATTAAAAAAATATTTGCAACAGGTATGTTTAGATCCGGTACCACCTTTTTGGCAAAATTAATTAACTCTAATAAAAAAATAACTTTCATTTCCGACTCCTTTTTTTCAGTATTCAAATTTGCAAAAAATGATTTTTTTAATGAAAACATATTTAATAAGCCTTTTGACGACTACCTCTATTTGAATCCCAATCTAAAAGAATTCAACAAATTTCAAAAACTTAATTTAAAGAATTTAAAATTTAAAAAAAATCTTAAACAAATTAACAAAATAATTAATAAAGATACAAAAAAATTTAGTCCTGAGTTCAATAAAAAAACTTATCTTAAAATTAAAAACGATAATTATCATTTACTTTTTAAGGAGATATTTGATATTTTGCACAAAGTTAAAAATAATTATATAGTAGGATTAAAAGAAGTCTGGGTTGTAGAATTTATTCCATTATTAATAAATTTTGATAAGAATATTAAAAATTTAATTATTATAAGAGATCCGAGGGCTGTAATTGCATCCAACTTTCATTCAAAACAAACTTATCCTTTAGTATTTCTTATCAAACAATGGAAGAAAATATCTAATTTGGCTTTTTATTATAAAAAAAAATTTCCAAAAAAAGTTTATTTGATTAAATTTGAAAATTTGATTGAAAATCCAATTAAGGAAATAAGAAGAATTAATAATTTTTTAAAATTAAAAAATGGCCTTACAAATTCAGATATTAAAAAACTAAAATGGACACAAAATACTTCGTATAATATTTATAAAAAAAAATTCAATAAAATGTCAATTCATAAATGGAAAGAAATACTAACTCATGATGAAATAAAATTTATTGAAAAATATTGTTTTATTGAGATGGAAATGTTTAATTATAAAAGAGATTATATTAATAAAAAAAATTTTTGGTGGAAGAGTGAGATACCAAAAAGGAAAGTGCAACTCTCAAAATGGATAAAACCATTTGTTAAAAATTTAGGATATATAAATTTAAATTTTTTAAATATTGAAAATTTGAAGTTTTCTGATTTTAAAAGTAATGCAAAGTTTAAAAATAAATATCTTTACAATAATGTTCTCTATAGTCACCACAAAAAAATATTTAGAAAATTATTGTTATAAATAATTTAATAAACCTTTGTAATATCTGTCATTTGTAAAAGGTTTTTTTCTCAGATTTCTATGAAGTGTTGTGAAAAATAATTTTTTTTCTAAAGATCTTTTTACTTTATTTAAAGGCACTATATCACTTGGAGGAAGATAAGGTTCAAATGTTTCAATATAAAATATTTTCTTTTTTGCCATGATTATTTTTTTTTTTGTCATTTTATTCATTTTATTTAAGTCTTTTAAAATTGAAAAATACTCTTTTTTAGTTTTACACTCATGCACAATTTTATTTCCAGAAAAAGGTGTTGATCCGACAGTCATAGACGGAACTCCTAAGCAAGCTGCTTCAATACTTATAGTGCCTCTTGCTGTAATAACATAATCAACCAATTCTAATATATTCTTTGTATTTATATTTTTGGGACAAATTTTAATGTTATGCTTTTTAAATTTTTGAAAAAGATTTCTATTAACTTCTACTTCACCATAAAATTTTTCCATTGGATGAGGTTTTATAATCCACAAATTTTTTTCATCATTATTATATATAAAACCTAATGTTTTTTTTAATTTAGAATAATAATCCATAAAGATAAATCTTTTTCCCATCGAGTGTGGAGCATCAGAAAAGGCATGTGCACCGATCAATATTATCTTCTCATATTTTCTTTTGCATTTAAGAAAATTAAAAAGTTTGTTTTTATTATACTTCTTTTTATGCCTATTTGAGTGAAGAATATCTTTGGTTTTAACACCAATGCCATCAAACATATTTAAATGCACTGTTTCTTTCTTTCCACTCATTCTTCGCTTAAAAAAAAATTCAGCTCTCTTAAGTTTTATTTGTTTATATATTTTTGAGAATCTTTGATTTCTATCAAAAAACTTTCCGTTATAAACTTTATTTTGAGTATATTCTGTCAAATGATTTTGTTCTTGGAAAAAAACTTTTTTTCCTAGGTAAACACCAGCTCTAATACTTAATCCAGAATTGAATGAATAGGCGTTAGTTTGAGTTATAACAAATTTTATATTTTTTTTTATTAAAATATTTTTAATTTCCAAAGTCCTTAAAATAGCAATTGCTAAAATTTTTATAAATTTTATTTCAATTCTCGGGTTTACATAAGAGTGACCGTGTCTGATGTATGTATCATACACTAAATCTCCAATATTTATTTTTTCTACTGTAAAATCTTTTACAAACCACTCAAATCCTTTATAGGATGTTTTAATTAAACATAAAAAAACATAAAAAATTGCTTTAAGAATTAGATACGAGTTGTAAAAAATACTATTATTTTCAAAAGTTTTAAGAAATTTTTTTATACCAAAAGACTCATAAATTTTCAAAATATCCTCATCAATTGTTTTGTCATGCAACAAGATCGGATTTAATTTCTTTTTTTTATTAATTGCTAAGCTCAAAATAGACAAATAAAGTGATTGATAAAGTCTGTTTCTATCTACGATTAAAAAATTATTGTTGTTATTAAAATATTTGATCTTAGATTTGTTTAATATTGAAATATCCTCAGTTTTTTTTTTCATCAAATTAATTTATTTAATTTCAAATATTGTTAAAAAAAAATCTTACTTTTTTAATAATATAATCTTGTTCTGTTCTTTTAAGACTTGGATATAAAGGTAAACTTACTGTATTCAATCCAACTGAATTTGAAATTGGGCACAAATTATCTTTCCACTTAAAAATTTTTTTATAATTTGTCATATTAGTTATAGATCTATAATTAACACCAGCGCCAATGTTATTTTTGTTTAAATATCTTAAAAATTTGTCTCGAATATTTTTTTTAATTTTTCTCTTATCAAAATAAAATAAAAATAAATGATATCCGTGTTTATAATTGTAATCTTTGGTTCCCTGGACACAAATTGGTAAATCTTTTAAATTTTTTAAGTATCTATTATAGAGATTCTTTCTTTTTAACCACATCTTGTTAACTTTTTTTAATTGTTCAATACCTATTGCTGCATTGAGATCTATCATATTATACTTCAAACCTGTGTATAATATATCATAATGTTGATACGGAGAATTTTTTTTAACACTGTTTGGCAAATATCTTTTCCAAGCATCACGATTCATTCCATGTAATCGCATGACTTTAATTTTTTCAGCAACTTTGGTATTATGACAAGTAAACATTCCCCCTTCACCAGTTGTTATATTTTTATTTGAATAAAAACTGTAACATCCTGAGTACCCAAAACTACCAACGTTTTTATTTTCATACTTAGTTTCAATTGCATGTGCACAGTCCTCGATCAACTTAATTTTATATTTTTTTACAATCTTTAAAATTTTTTTCATATCACATGGCAGTCCTGCAAAATGTACAATTAAAAGCGCTTTTGTTCTTCGATTAATTTTTTTTTCTATTTTTTTTTCATTAATATTTAAGGTATCAGGACGTATATCTACTAAAACTGGTTTTGCACCTGTTAAAATTATCGAATTAATTGTTGAAGCAAATGTCATCGGAGTAGTAATAACCTCGTCATTTTTCTTCAAATTTAAACTCATTAAAGATAGATGCAATGCTGCGGTACAAGAGTTTACTGATATTGCATGTTTTATTTTTTTTAATTTTGAAAATCTATTTTCAAAATTCTGGGTAACCTTACCTGTGCCAAGCCAAAAAGATCTTATAACTTTATTAACAGAGTTAATTTCTTTAGCGTCAACAAACGGTTTTCCAAATGAGATGAATTTTCTAGATGACACAGAAGATATATAAACTAATCAAAAAATAAATGCAAATAAAAATATTTTGTGAAAATTTATTTGATAATTGGAGTGTGCAATATTAGAATAAAATTTCTATCAATGAATAAAATAATTTTCAGATGCGATGCGGGTTATAAAAAAGAAATTGGAACTGGTCATTTAGTCAGGTCTATTACTTTAGCCAAGATGTTAATAAAATATGAAAAATTTCAAAGAAGGAACATATTGTTTATAGTTAAAACAAATAAAGAATTTTCAATATCAAAAAAAATTCTTGGAAGAGAAAACTTTTCGTATTATTCAATTAAGAATTACGTGAAAGACTATTCAAATGAGGAATTGAGTGAAATTTTGAAATTAAAATTCAAACTTTTAATTGTTGATAGACTTGGCAAAATTAATTTAACTTTCATAAAAAAAATTAAAGAAAATAAAAAAAATATAATTTGTTTTGATGACTCATCAAAAAATAAATTTCTTTGTGATATGTCTTTTAACCCTCTCATATTTGATAAAGAATACGTGAGAAAAAATCATTTTTCTGGTTACGAATATAATATTTTACCTTCAAGTCTATTTAAAAAAAAAATAAAAAAAAATAAAAAAATAAAATCTATATTTATGTCATTTGGAGGTTTTGATAGTAAAAACTTAATGAAATCAACTCAAAAACTGCTTAAAAAAAGACATAAATATAATTTAATGAGCAATCTAAACAATATGAATTTTAAAAATCAAAAAAATTTCTTCGACAAAATGAAGAGTAGCGATTTAGTTATATCTTCAGGAGGATTAACAATGTTTGACGCATTAAATTTTAATAAGTTTGTTATTGCTATTCCGCAGTACCAACACCAAATCAAAAATATAAAAAGGCTTGAAAAAAAAGGATTAGTCAAATTATTGTTAAAAAAAAATTTGAAACATATAAATAATGAGATAAATAAAATTAAAAATGATAAGCAATTGAAATTAAAATTAAAAAAAATTAATCATTACAACAAAGCTCAAAAATTTAAAATGATTATTAAAAAGATTAAACATATTTGTGAAAAAAAAAATTAAAAAAAAAAATAACAGAATTGCAATAATTACCGGCACATCCGGTTTGATTGGAAATTTTGCATCACAATTATTTTTAAATCAAAATTTTATTGTTTACGGACTTGATGTTAAAGAAAAAAAGATAAAATCTAATAAATTTAAATTTAAAAAAATTGATATATCTAATTTTGACAAAACAAAAAATTTTATCTCTTCATTGTATAAAAAACACCAACAAATCGATTTAGTTATAAACAATGCTGCTGTTTCGTTCAAATCGAGCTATTTAAAAAGAACACCTAAAGAATTAAAAGATACTATTAATATTAACTTGTTAGGTGTCATAAACATAATAAACTCTATCGCGAAAAATCATAATAAAAAAAATGTTTGTAAAATAATAAACATTGGTTCAATTTATGGAATTAGAAGTCCTGACTTCAATATTTACGATAATATCAATAAAACAAATTCTGAGATCTATGGGGCTTCTAAATCTGGCGTTATTCAGTTAACAAAATATTATGCAACAGCTCTTGCTAAGAACAATATAATTGTAAATTGTATATCGCCTGGTGGTTTAAAAGATATTAAAAATCAAAGCAAAAAATTTATTAATTCATATTCAAAAAAAGTTCCTTTAAAAAGAATGACTGAACTGGAAGATTTAAAAATGGCCTTTTTATACTTTGCTGACAAAAGAACTTTATATACGACTGGACAAAATTTGATTATAGACGGCGGCTTTACCATATGCTGAAAAAAGATAAACTTTTCTTAATTGCTGAAGCTGGCATCAATCACAACGGAAATGTTAAAACAGCTTTAAAACTGGTTAATGCCGCTAAAAAAGCAGGTGCCAATGCAATAAAATTTCAAACATACAAGACTGAAAAAAGAGTGAAAAGAAATAATCCTGCATACAATATACTTAAAAAGTGTGAGTTAAATTATAAAGATTTCATTAAGATAAAAAATTATTGTGACCACTTAAATATTGAATTTTTTTCAACTCCATTTGATAAAGAGGCAGTCGATTTCTTGACAAGTATTAATGTAAAAAAATTTAAAGTAGCATCATTTGATATTTCAAATTATGAATTGATTGATAAAATTTTACAAAAAAGAAAATTTACAATAATTTCCACAGGCATGGCAACTTTCAACGAAATAAAGAAGGTGAACTTGAAATTTACAAAAGCTAAAATCAAACATTGTTTATTACATTGTATTTCATCCTATCCAAATAAAGAAGAAAATAGTTTTCTGTCAAATATTACGTTTTTAAAAGACAGATTTAATACAGAAATTGGACTTTCTGACCATACCCCAGACATTAATACTTCAAAAATTGCTTATTTGATGGGAGCCAGAATAATTGAAAAACACTTTAAATTGTCAAAAAATCATAAGTGTGTTGATGCGCAAGTATCGATTACTCCTAAACAAATTAAGGATTTAAATTATAATTTAAAAATTTATGATAAAGTTTTAGGAAAGGCAAAGTTTGGTATAAAAAGTTTTGAAAAAAAAGCCAAGATATTTAAAAGAAAATTTATATGAATAACCCAAAAAAAATATGGAAGAACGCAAGGAAAATAATACCGGGTGGCAATGGTCTCTTATCTAAAAGACCAGATAGATATTCACCTGATAATTGGCCCACATATTATAAAAGTTCAAATGGTGTGTTTGTAACAGATTTAAAAGGAAAAAAATACATGGATATGGCCGAAATGGGAATGGGAACTTGTGTTTTGGGGTATGCAAATAAATATGTTGATAATATTGTAAAAAGAAATATTTCTAACGGTGTTAATTCCACACTAAATTCAGTTGAAGAATTTGACCTTGCCAAAAAAATTTTAAAATTTGATAAATTTGCTGATCAGGTGAAGTTTACTCGAGCTGGTGGTGAAGCGATGGCATTAGCAATAAGGGTAGCGAGAGCAGAAACAAAAAAAGAAAAGATTTTGTTCTCAGGTTACCATGGCTGGCATGATTGGTATCTAGCAGCAAATATCTTAGATAAAACTAATTTAAACAAACATCTTTTAGTAGGCTTGGATCCTTTAGGTGTACCGAAAAACTTAATAAATACTTCTGTCGGATTTGAATACAATAATTCTTCAGAGCTAAAAAAAATATCAAAGAGAAATGTAGCAGCAATTGTAATCGAGGGATGTAGATACTCTTATCCAAATAAAGAATTTATCAAAACTATTAATGATGTATGTAAAAAAAATAATATATGTTTAATAATAGATGAAATTACTTCTGGATGGCGTATAGAACCTGGTGGGGTTTATAAAAAATTAAAAATCAAGCCTGATATTGTGGTTTATGGCAAAGCTCTTGGAAATGGTTATGCTATAGCTGCTGTAGTTGGGAAAAAAAAATATTTATCCAACGCTGAAGAATCTTTTATGAGTAGCACAGCATGGACTGAGAGAGTTGGGTTTGCTGCAGCTTCTGGATTAATAGATTTTTTTGTAAAAAACAAAGTACATAATCATATAAATTCATTAGGTAAAAAAGTTTTGTACGGATGGGAAAAAATTGCCAATAAATATGGGATAAAGTTGACTACTTCTAAAATTCCACACTTATGCACTTTTTTTTTACACTATAAAAATAATGAGAGTTTATACACCTATTTTACTAATGAAATGTTAAGGAAAAATATTCTTGCTTCAAATAGAATTTATTTATCTTTTAGTCATAAAGACGTACATATAAAAAAATATTTGAATGAGTGTGATAAAATTTTCAAAGAAATGAAAAGAAAAATTGATAAAGGTTATAATTTTAAAAGTTTTAAATCTAGATATGAAGGTTTTAAAAGATTAACAAAATAGTGTCAAATTATTTTTTGATAATTCAAGCGAGAACAGGTTCAAAAAGATTTCCAAAAAAAATTATAAAAAAAATCTTTGGAAAACCTATTTTAGAAATACTTATAGACAGAATAAAAAAAGAAATTGATCCCACTAAAATAATTTTAGCTACAAGTTTAAATCGAAAAGACAAAATCATCTGCGATATTGCAAAAAAGAAAAAAATTAAATTTTTTAGAGGATCTGAAAATAACGTAATGTCAAGATTTATTGAAATTGGCAAAATTTACAATTTAGATACAATTATTAGAATAACATCCGATTGCCCTTTAGTTGATCCAAAATTAATAAAAAAAATGCTAAAAATTTTTTCTAAATCAAAAATTGATTACTTATCAAACACTCTGCCCTTTAAAAAAAAGAAGTTTCCTGACGGATCTGATATTGAAATATTTAGATATAAATCTTTGATCAAGTCTAAAAAATTCACAAAGAAATCTGAATTAGAACATGTTACAAATCAATTGTGGAAAAAAAAAATATTTAAAAAAAGAATTTATTTAGAAAAAATGAATATGTCTAATTATAGATACAGCCTTGATTATCCTAGTGATTTTTTGGTAATTAAAAAAATTTATTATTATTTAAAAAAAAATAATTTAAATGGTACTGCTAAACAAATTGTGAATTTTATATCTCAAAATCAAACATTAATGGATATTGGAAAAAAAAATCTTGAGCATTATCTAGAAAATAAAAAAAAATAATATTATGCAAATAATCTTTCTTACCTCTAAAAATTCATGGGTAAATGAAAAAAAAAAATTTATCTTACAAAAAAAAGTTTTTAAAGGAGCTAGAATTATAACAAAACCAACACAAATAAATTCTGGTAATGATATTCTTGTCATGCTTAGCTATACAAAACTGCTTAGCTCAAAATACTTAAATAGATCAAAATTTAACTTAGTGGTTCACGAGTCAGATTTACCAAAAGGCAAGGGATGGACTCCATTGTTTTGGCAAATTTTAGAGGGTAAAACAAAAATAACTACTACTTTATTTAATGCAAATTCGAAAGTTGATGATGGAAAAATTATAAAAAAGAAAAACTTTCACTACGAGAAAAATTTAGTTTATGGTGAGATAAAAGAAAAACAGTTAAAAAACGCGCTATCGTTAGTAGAAAATTTTGTTAAAAAATTTTTATTTAACAAAAAAATTAAATTTTTAAAACTTAACAAAAAATCGAAAAGTTCATATTATAAGAGAAGAACACCCGTAATGAGTAAAATTAATTTAAATCAAAGTTTAAAAAGTCAGTTCAATTTATTAAGAATATCTGATAACAAAAGTTATCCATGTTATTTTAATTATAATGGATCAAAATATTATCTTAAGTTAATCAAGAAAAAAAAATCTTGACTATTTTAAATAAAAAATTTTTTTCAGTGCATAAATCAAGCCAATTGAGCTATTAGTACTGGTCAGCTACATGCGTTACCGCACTTCCACACCCAGCCTATCAACGT
>MDTD01128796.1_pt1 | contig 16780 bp, 14 predicted proteins | sample 811221 | NCBI WGS metagenome assembly MDTD01 (sample SAMN05326646, study PRJNA326480) | marine metagenome | isolation source: seawater | place: Pacific Ocean: South West | collected 2011 | reverse complement strand
TTCTGACACAAAGCACATAAATAAGTTTTATGATAATTTAATTTTAGATGGTTATTTTCCTAAAAAGATATCCCAAACTGATATTGAATCAGATCAACTTGTGGTACGGCTAGGACCCTTCGATAGCAAGCCAGAAGCAAAAAAAATATTAAAAGAGATTGAATTTGTCTATCAAATTAAGGGTGTTCTTATAAAACTGATAGGTGCAACCGAATAGGGTTTTAAATGATTATTTCCTTTGATACATTTGTTTTATCATTATTATTTTTATTTTCTCTGCTCGGAGTAATACGAGGATTTGTAAAAGAAATCTTATCAATATTTTCTTGGATTCTATGTATTTTAGTGGCATATATGTACTATGGTACCCTTGCAGTTCATGTGAAGGTATTTCTGCCGGGTGATTTCTTGCCTTTTATTATTGCTTTTGTGATTATTTTTGCAACAGGCTTATTAATAATGAGTATAATAAGCAAGCGATTGAGTAAGATCGTTAAAGAATCGCCTCTTGACAGTCTAGACAGGTTATTAGGCTGTTTATTCGGTTTGACTAAGGGAATAATCATGGTAGTTGTCATTGCTTTTACCTTAGAATTTACAGGGTTTGAAGCGGATTGGTGGAGTAATTCAAAGACAAAAACAGGGTATCATTTGCTTGAAAACTATAAAAATATTATTAATGAACAATTAATTTAGAGAATAAAAACAGTGTGTGGAATTTTAGCTGTCGCTGGTAAGGATGATGTCAACCAATTGCTGTTTGAGGGCCTAACCGTGCTTCAGCATAGAGGACAAGATGCGGCTGGCATAGCAACAAGCGATGAAAAAAGAGTTTTTTTAAAAAAGAACCAAGGTCTTGTAAGGGATGTTTTTAGCAGTGATGATATGACCAATCTAAAAGGTAACATGGGGCTCGGCCACGTGAGGTACCCAACAGCAGGCGTGTCGTCAATTTCAGAAGCACAGCCTTTTTATGTTAACTCCCCGTGCGGAATAGCACTAGCTCACAACGGTAACTTAACCAATACTTACGAGCTTAAGAGAGACTTATTTTTTGATCAATTGCGGCATGTTAACACTGATAGTGATTCAGAGGTGCTTCTGAATGTATTTGCTCACGAGCTATATAGAATTAATAATGTAAATATTCAGCCAGAAGACATATTTACAGCATGCACGGGAGTCTACAATAGATGCGCGGGAGCTTTCGCAGTTGTTTTGATGATTACTGGGGTTGGCATTGTTGCATTTAGGGATAAGCATGGTATTCGACCAGTTTCTTATGGTTCCAGAGAAACAGATAATGGAACCGAGTTTGTGATTGCTTCGGAAAGTGTTGCCATTGATACCCTAGGTTTTAATTTTGTTAGAGATATTAAGCCCGGTGAGGCTATTTTTATTAATATGGCAGGAGACATATATTCGAAGCAATGTGTTGTAAAGTCGGGCCATTATCCATGTATCTTTGAACATGTATATTTTGCACGACCTGATTCTATTATTGACGGTATTTCGGTTCATAAAGCACGTATGAGAATGGGAGAGTCGCTTGCTAATAAAATTGTTGAAAATTGGTTTTCTCATGATATTGATGTTGTGATTCCAATACCCGATACCGCTAGAACTGCAGCTTTAGAGCTGTCAAACATTACTGGAATTAAGTACCGGGAAGGCTTTATAAAAAATCGATACATTGCTAGAACATTTATAATGCCTGGTCAAGCGCAAAGACAAAAATCAGTTAGGCAGAAACTAAACGCGATAGGCCTTGAGTTTAGAGGAAAAAATGTTCTGTTAGTTGATGACTCAATAGTAAGGGGAACTACCTCCAGACAAATTATAGAGATGGCGAGAGAAGCTGGAGCAAATAAAGTTTATTTTGCGTCAGCCGCACCCCCTGTAAGGTTTCCTAATGTATATGGTATTGATATGCCGACTAGTGAAGAACTCGTAGCTTATAATCGAGATGATCTGCAAATTTGTAAGACGTTAGGCGCTGATGGTTTGGTATATCAAGATCTTGACTCTCTTGTGTCGGCCGCACAAAGGGGAAATCCTGAAATTCTTGCTTTTGAGCAGTCCTGTTTTACTGGTGAATATGTAACAGGAGATGTGACCGATGAGTATTTATTTAATTTAAGTAAAACACGTTCCGTCAACAGGGATCAAAATTATGATGATATTAGTGACAAGGTTACTGATCTTTTTTCTCAAATGAACGACTGATGATTGATATTAATTTTAATAAAAAGGATGATTAAAATGATTAAAGCTGGAGATAATTTACCTGCTGGCGCTGTTATGATTATGGAGGATGCCGCTCCTAAAAAGGCATCTGTTTCTGAATTACTAGGAGATAAAAAGTCGATCATATTTGGGGTGCCGGGTGCTTTTACTCCTTCTTGTTCAGCTAAACATCTTCCAGGTTTTGCCTCAGAATACGATAATTTTGCTAAATTAGGGATAGACTTAATCGGATGCATTGCAGTCAATGACATTTTTGTAATGGATAACTGGTCTAAACAGACTGATCCTGAAAATAATATAAAGATGCTTGCAGATGGTAATGCAGATTATGTAAAAAAGATGGGCCTTGAGTGGGACGCCTCTGAATTTGGTTTAGGTTTAAGGTGTGTCCGGTTTGCCTTGTTATTAGAAGGGATAAAAATAACGGAAATGTTCGTTGAAGAGGTGCCCTCTCATGTAAACCTGACGGCTGCGGCAAATATACTTAAAGTTTTATCTTAAAATAAAATTATTATAAAATGATAAAAATTATAAGAAGCCGGTGATTAAGTGGGTGATAGTTGTCGCTATATTTTTGTGACTGGAGGAGTTGTGTCATCTTTGGGCAAAGGTATCGCAGCGGCCTCTTTGGGCACGGTCTTAGAAAACCGTAATTTTGAGATCTCTATGGTAAAAATGGATCCATATATTAATGTTGATCCAGGAACCATGAGTCCCTTTCAACATGGTGAGGTCTATGTGACCAGTGATGGGGCAGAGACTGACTTAGATCTTGGTCATTATGAGAGATTTGTTCGTTCTAGTATTTCGGCCTCAAGTAATTATACAGCGGGTAAAATTTACGAAAATGTAATTCGAAAAGAGAGAAAGGGAGACTATATAGGTGCTACTGTTCAGGTTATTCCACATATAACTGACGAAATTAAGTCTTGCATTAAATTGGGTGCTGGAAAAGCACCAATTGCAATTGTGGAAATAGGTGGGACCGTTGGAGATATTGAGTCGCTTCCTTTTCTCGAAGCAATTCGTCAAATGCGTATCGAGCTAGGCCCAGCAAAAACAGTATTTATTCATGTTACTTTAGTTCCTCACCTTGCAACAGTTAGTGAAATTAAGACTAAACCTACCCAACATTCCGTAAAAGAGCTCAGATCAATAGGAATTCAGCCAGATATCCTTCTTTGTCGTGCAACTGCTCCTATTGCTCCAGCTGAAAGGCGAAAAATAGCTTTATTTACTAACGTTGAAGAAAGAGCTGTAATATCAGCTCAAGATGTTGAAAGTATCTATGAAATTCCGCTTAATTTAAATACAGAGGGATTAGACAATATTGTGGTAGAAAAGTTAGGTTTGCGCGCTCAGCCAGCAGATTTGAGCAGTTGGAGGAAAGTGGTTGACGGGCTAAAAAATAATGAATCTACTATAAAAGTTGCGATGGTAGGAAAATACGTAAATCTGACAGAAGCATATAAATCCCTTACAGAGGCGCTTATTCATGCGGGGCTTCAAACAAGAACGAAAATTGAAATAGCTTATTTGGATGCTGAACTAATAGGGTCAAATTGTGATAAAGAATTTGACAATGTTGATGCTGTTTTAGTGCCCGGTGGATTTGGTGAAAGAGGAATTCCAGGCAAAATACATGCGGTAAAGCATGCCAGAGAGCGAAAAATTCCTTTCCTTGGAATTTGCCTAGGCATGCAGATAGCGGTGATAGAAATAGCACGAAACATTGCCATGCTTGAAGGTGCCAATAGTACGGAATTTGACCCCTCGACTCCGCATCCAGTTATTGCAATGATTACTGAATGGCAAGACCCAGCTGGTGAGAAACAAATCAGAACCGAGTCTGACGATCTCGGTGGAACTATGCGACTTGGTTCTCAGACCTGTAAGTTGGTTTCTGATAGCCTAACATCGGATGCTTATTCTAAAAATATTATTGAGGAACGTCACCGCCATAGATATGAATTCAATAATTATTATATAGAATTATTAAGTAAAGCCGGTTTAAAAGTTGTGGGCAAGTCAGTTGACGATAGCTTAGTTGAAGTGGTTGAGTTACTTGATCATCCGTGGTTTGTCGGGTGTCAATTTCATCCAGAATTTACATCAACGCCAAGAGATGGACATCCGCTATTTTCCTCGTTCATCGATGCGGCTAAAACTAGAAAAGAGGATCAAAATGGATGAAATGACTGCTAAGTTTTTTAATCAGGAAAGGCGTTCTGATAAGGGGTTTTTCTTAATTTCAGGTCCATGTGCAATAGAGGATAAGAAACTAGTTTTTAGGATAGCTGAAAAGTTAGCCGAAATTACCTCTGCTCTAGAAATAGACTTTATATTTAAAGCCTCATTTGATAAAGCTAATCGAAGCTCGTCAAAAAGTTTTAGGGGGGTCGGGATTGAACAAGGATTGCGAATTTTGGAAAGCGTTAGACAGAATTACAATGTACCTGTCATAACTGATGTTCACGAAGATACGCCAATTGATGAGGTAGCTTCAGTGGTAGATGTCTTGCAGACGCCTGCTTTTTTATGTAGACAGACTGATTTTATTTTAAGGGTAGCTTCTGCTGGTAAACCTGTAAATTTGAAAAAAGGTCAATTCCTTGCTCCTTGGGATATGGAGAACGTTGTCGATAAAGCCTCATCAACTGGTAATCAACATATTATGGTGTGCGAGCGAGGTGCTTGTTTCGGTTATAACTATCTCGTTTCGGACATGAGAAGTTTAGTTATTATGCGAGATACTAATTGCCCAGTTGTTTTTGATGCAACACATTCAGTCCAATTACCAGGAGGGAAAGGTAGCTCTTCGGACGGGCAAAGAAATTATGTTCCATATTTAGCAAAAGCTGCGGTTGCGGTCGGAGTTGATGGTCTTTTTATAGAAACACACCCCGATCCAGATAAGGCTTTGAGTGACGGACCAAACTCTTGGTTTCTAGATCAAATGGAGTCTTTGTTAATTACGTTAAAAAAAATCAACGAAGCAAATGACTCTTAATATTTTTAGTTGAGGTAAATAGTCGGCAGATGAATAGAATAATTGATATTGATGCGCTTGAAATTTTAGATTCAAGGGGGTTCCCTACCATCAGAACGACCGTATTATTAGATAATGGGATATCCGGTGTTGCCATGGTGCCCTCAGGTGCTAGCACTGGGGAAAGGGAAGCATTCGAGCTAAGGGATAACGATGAGGGTAGATATCTAGGCAAAGGTGTATTGAAAGCCGTAAACAATGTAAAACAAAAAATTGCACCTGCTTTAAAAGGTCTTGAAGTTCATAAACAGAATTCTATCGATCAATTGATGATAGATCTTGATGGCACCCCTCAAAAAAAAAATTTAGGTGCAAATTCTATTCTTTCAGTCTCCCTTGCTGTTGCCCATGCATCTGCTAATGCAAACAAAACGCCCTTGTTTAAGAATTTGAACAAAGACAATCAAAATTTTTTCCTACCTGTACCTTTGATGAACGTAATTAATGGAGGTCAACACGCAAACAACAATATAGATTTTCAAGAATTTATGATTGTTCCGCATGGTGCTAGCTGTTTTTCAGAGTCACTACGTTATGGCGCTGAAGTTTTTCAAAAATTAAAATCGTTGATTGAAAAAATGGGAATGAGCTCAGCAGTGGGAGATGAAGGTGGGTTCGCTCCAAACTTAGACAGCAATGAACACGCTTTAAGTTTGATTTTAGATTCGATTGAGAGCGCGGGCTATATCCCTGGCGAGGATATTTCTATTGCTTTGGATGTAGCCAGCTCCGAATTTTATAAGGATAATCTTTATCATATTAATTCAGAAGGTTTAAAATTAAATTCTGAAGAAATGTGTGATTTTTTATCAAAATTGGTAAAAAATTACCCAATTGTCTCTATAGAAGATGGCATGGATCAAAATGATTGGATCGGTTGGCAGAAATTAACCTCCTTGTTAGGGAAAGACACCCAATTAGTCGGAGATGATTTGTTCGTAACTAATGTAGAATTTTTGCAAAAAGGAATTAATGAAAAATCAGCAAATTCTATTCTTATTAAGGTGAATCAAATAGGAACTCTTTCAGAGACTCAATCAACCATCGAGTTAGCAAGAGCAAATAATTTCGAGGTAGTTGTCTCTCATAGATCTGGTGAAACGGAAGACAATTCAATATCAGACCTAGCATGTTCCTCAGAAGCAACTCAAATCAAAGCCGGGTCGATGTCAAGGTCGGATCGATTATCAAAATACAATAGGCTTTTAGTAATTGAGCATCTGCTAGGAGCAAACTGCTCATTTAGTGGGTCAAAGATTTTTAAAAATGAGACTTAATTCAATTATTTTTCTTCTTTCACTATCTCTTTTGATCTTAGGTTATTCATATTTTTTCGGCAAAACTGGATACATTAAACTGACTAACCTTAAGAAAGAAGAAGCTGAACTACAGATAATTGTTGGTTCTCTTCAGACCGCAAATCAAAAGATACAAGATAAGATAACTAGTTTGATTGAAGACCTTGAAGCCGTTGAGCATGAGGCGAGAGAAAAACTAGGATTCATACAAGAAAATGAAGTTTTCTTTAAGGAGGAAGTCTTTGAAACCAGCAAATCAAAAATTAAAGACTAAATATTTTGGTATTGTTGCTGCAGGAGGATCGGGAACACGATTAAGTTCAGGAATTGCAAAGCAATACTTGGAAATTAATAGTCGATCATTATTAGAAATTTCTATTAGTGTTTTGATTAATAGTGTGAATTTCACAAAACTAATAGTCGTGATTCCAGAATCAGACATGAAGAAATGTCGTCATTTGAAAGAGAAGTTTGAGCAAATAGAGCTCGTACCGGGGGGTAAGACAAGATGCGAATCCGTATTCGAGGGCTTAAGATTTTTATATTCAACGTCAAAAGCCAATGATTGGTGCCTGGTTCATGATGCTGCCAGGCCATGCGTTCAAGAAAAAGATATTTTAAGTCTTATAGATGAGCTTAAAGACTCCAATATAGGAGGAATCCTTGGCGCACCTGTTATTGATACGCTAAAAAGAATCGACCATGATAATCAAATCAAAGAAACGATCGACAGAGTAAATTTGTGGAAAGCCTTTACTCCGCAAATGTTCCGATATGGTGTACTATTTGAATCTCTGAGTTCGGTTCTAAAAAACGGTATTGTTGTATCCGATGAATCCCAAGCTGTCGAGAAAATGGGAAAACAGGTACGTATTGTTCGTGGATCGTCAGAAAACATTAAGGTTACTTATTCTGAAGATGTTGATAAAGCGAAACTTTTTTTTTCCGGTTTAGAAAATAAGGATTTCTTATGAGATTTGGTATTGGTTATGATACTCATAGTTTTACCAAAGGTGATCACGTTATGATTGGTGGTGTTAGAATTCCCCATTCTAAAGGTATCAAAGCTCATAGTGACGGGGATGTCCTGTTACACGCTATCATCGATGCGATATTCGGAGCCTCTGGATTAGGTGATATAGGCACCCACTTTCCTGATAATGATGGTTTATTCAAAAATGCCGACAGTCGCCATCTTTTAAAAAAAACCAATAGTTTAATTGCCCGAAATAAATTTCTTGTCCACAATATTGACGCAACTATTATTGCTGAGCAACCAAAAATAAGCCCATTTTGCGATGATATAAAGAGTGCTATTGCCGTTGACTTAGACATTCCACCTTCATTTGTAAATGTAAAAGGTACTACAAACGAGAACATGGGGTTTATCGGTCGAGGTGAAGGTATCGCAGCCCTTGCAATTTGCTCTTTGAAAGAAATAAGTTGAGTCTACTTTTGTTTAATTCTTTGTATCAATGCTAGGGTGGCTCCTTCTCCACCAAGCCTTTTTGGAGCCGGTGTATAAGCTAAAATTCGCGGATGACACAATAGAAATTGTTTAACTAAAGGTTTAATAATCGGTGTTTTATTTGCTGAACCCAAGCCCTTTCCATGTATGAATAAAACACAGACGGTTTTTCTTTCCGTGATCTGATTAACCGATTGATTAAGAACATCAATTGCTTCTTGGTATTTAAGTCCGTGCATATCAATTTCTTTAAAAATTGGTATGGCACCCCGTTTAAGTTTTTTAACTACTGAATGCTGAAGGCCATGATTGAACTTTGATTCTATAATCTGTTTTGGGTCAATTTTATCAACGTTTATTTGGAATTCATTGTTTTCATTTCTAAAGCTAGACGCCGTAAAATTTTGAGGTTTATTTACATATAGTTTCTTTTCAAATTTAATCAGCTCTTCCTCGAAAGTTCCCTCCTTATTTTTCATTAAAGTTATCCTTAAAAATCAGTCTAGCCACCTTCTAGCGTTATAGAAAATCTGCATCCAAGTACTGTTTGTGTCTGTATGTTTGTCAGGATGCCATGAAAATTGTTTATTGAGGAAAACCCTTTCAGGATGTGGCATCATTATTGTTGCTCTTCCATCGACTGTAGTAAATGCTGTAAGTCCACAGACTGAACCATTAGGATTAGCAGGATATTTTTTTGCTGGATTGCCATGATTGTCAATGTATCTCATACAAGCATAAGTCTTATCTGTTAGCTTTGTCACTCTACCCTCACCATGTGCGATGACAATCGGTAAGCGAACTCCATTCAAACTTTGAAAAAAAATTGATGGACTATCGATAATTTCTACCATTGTTAATCTGCTTTCAAATTGGTTGGATCTGTTTTTTTCAAAAGTAGGCCAACCATTTGCGCCCGGTATAAGCGATTTTAATTGTGAAAGCATTTGGCATCCATTGCAAACGCCAAATGTAAAGTTATTGGTATTCTCAAAGTAAGTTGAAAAACCATCTTTTAACTGGTTGTTAAATAAGACTGTATTAGCCCAACCACTTCCAGCTCCTAGGACGTCACCATAAGAGAATCCTCCGACCAAGGCCAAACCGTTCAATTTTTCAAGTAAATTTACTTGATTTGTAAGATCCTGCATATGAATATCTATGCAATCGAAACCAGCCATTGTGAAAGCAGCTGCCATTTCGTTTTGTCCGTTTACCCCTTGCTCTCTGAGGATTCCGAGTTTGGGTTTTTTTTTGGTTGATATGTTAAAGGTTGAAAATGCGGGAGTTTGGTCAAAAAATAGCCCAGGATCAGTCATGTCTAAAATATTTTCTAGTTCCTCTTCTGCAGCAACTGAATTGTCTCTAATTTTTTGAATGGAGATCGTTGTTTCGGAATATACTTTTAAAAGATCTTTTAGGTTGAATGTTAAGCTCTTTTCAGGATGTTTAATTATAATTTCTTTATCCTCATGTACCTCGCCAATAATATAAAAATGATTTCGAAGTATGTTTTGAGAGTTTAATATTTTCGTAATATCTTTTAGTTTATCCCTTTCTACTTGTATAACTACTCCTATTTCTTCATTTAATAAAAAAGGGGTCATTGAAAATGATTCAGGAATTTCTAGAGAGACTCCAGCCCTTCCGCCGAATGCCATTTCTGCGATAGTGGTGAATAATCCACCATCCGACCTGTCATGATACGCTAATATAAGGTTTTGTGTTCGAAGAGCTTTCATAACATTAAACAACTCGATTAGACTTTCTATTTTATCAATGTCAGGCGTTTCTCCGAGAGATGTTTTTGTCACTTGCTCTAGAGTTGAGCCCCCTAGGCGGTTTTTTGATAATCCTAAGTCAATAAGCAAAAGTATCGTGCCTTTTTGTTTTTTTAGATGTGGCGTCAGTGTCTTTCTAATATCTTTAACCTTTGATGTGCCAGTACTTATAAGTGTGGTAGGAGAAATTGTTTCATAAAAACCAGTGTTTTCTTCATTTCTCCATACTGTTTTCATAGACATGCTATCTTTACCGACGGGTATGTTTATTCCTAGTTTAGGACATATGTCCAAGCCTATTGTCTTAACCATGTAATACAGTTTACTTAATTCGGTTTCTTCGTCAGAAGCGCACATCCAATTAGCTGAAATTGTGATATCTTTAAGTTTCTCAATATCTGCAGCTAACAAATTTGTTATTGTCTCGGCGATTACAAGCCGAGCCGATGCTGGGCCGTTAAGACAAGCGACAGGACCGCGTTCACCTAAGGCTACTGCTGTCCCGTGATTTTCGAAAAAACTATTTCCAATAACCGCGCAGTTTGAGATTGGTACCTGCCAAGGTCCAGTCATCTGGTCTGTGACGGTTAAACCCCCAACGCTCCGATCACCAATAGTTATTAGAAATCTTTTGTCAGCTACAGTGGGATGCCCAAGTACCGCAAGAAGATTCTCGTTAATTTTTTCATCTGAAGTGTTGTAGTTTAGGAAATTTTCTTCGTTATTTTTAGAACAGGATATTTCTATTGTTTCCCTTTTAAATAGAACGTCTAAAGGTAAATCAATTATTGTCTGTTTGTTTCGGGTATTGAAAACCTTTAATCTTTTTTCTTTACTGGTTGTGCCGATTACTGCAAAAGGTGCTCGCTCTCGTTTACAAACATCCTCAAAGCTTTTTAGGTTTTCTTTTTTCACTATTAGCACGTATCGTTCTTGGGATTCATTACACCAAATCTCCATTGGGGAAAGAGAGGGATCAGCGGATGGTATATTGTTAAGGTCAATTATACCTCCGAGATTGGAATCATTTATAATTTCCGGCACTGCGTTTGATAACCCTCCTGCACCTACATCATGTATGCTTTCAATTAGATTTTCTTTGAAGCCAGATATTGTATTTAAGACTTCTTGAACCCGACGCTGCATTTCGGCATTCCCCCGTTGAACTGAAGAAAAATCTAACTCATCCTCTTGTGTTCCTGATGTTACTGAGGATGCGGCGCCACCACCAAGGCCAATTAGCATGGAAGGACCACCGAGCACAACAATTAGCATTTCTGGCTTAACCACATGTTTTAATGAATTAGTCATTGCAATGGTCCCAATACCTCCTGCTAGCATTATTGGTTTATCATAGCTGTAGTAATTTTTTTTAATTGGGGAAAACGCCTCATAACTCCGGAAAAACCCATTAAGGGATGGTCGTCCGAACTCATTATTATAAGTGGCTGAACCAATCGGAGCCTCCAACATTATTTTGAGGGCACTACTAAACCTAGGGTTAGTTGTTCTGTTAGATTCCCAGATTCTTGGGAGCGTTGGAATGCGCAGATTCGAAACCGAAAAGCCGACAACACCTGCTTTACTTCGAGCGCCCAAGCCGGTTGCGCTTTCGTCTCTGATTTCACCCCCAGAACCAGTAGCAGCTCCGGGAAAAGGTGATATGGCTGTGGGATGATTATGAGTCTCCACTTTAAGAACATTGTTATGTTGTTGGTCTTCGAAATAATATATTTTTGTTTTAGAATTAATGTTAAGTTGAAGCGATTTGTTGTTTTCTATTACGGCGGCATTATCTTTATAAGCAGATATGACCTGATTAGGATTTTTTTCCATGGTGTTTTGAATCATTTGGAAAAGTGATTTGGTTTTAATTATTCCATCGATGTTCCAACGAGCATTAAATATTTTATGCCTACAATGTTCAGAATTTATCTGTGAAAACATCATCAGTTCAGCATCAGTGATTTTGCGATTTATTTTCTTAAGATAATTTATTAAAAAATCTAGTTCAGTGGTCGAAAGCGCAAGCCCAAGTTGCTTGTTTAAATCAGGAATATCTTTGGGCGCGAAGAACTTTAGATTTTTCTGAGCTTTTACGTCGGCTTTTTTAGGTCTTATTGATTCCTCTAAAACACGAACGCTCGTAAAACAATCATTTACCATTCTGTCAAAATAGTTTAATTTTTTAACTTTGTCCGGACTACATTTTGAGGCGAAAATTCTTTCCATTTTTTCACAGTCAAAAAAATTGCTGTTTTTGCATATCTCGGTAGCTTTTGAGGACCAAGGGCTAATTGTTCCGGCTCTCGGACCAATAAAGCAGTTGTAAGATTGAAGCTCTTCTAAAGAAAGGAATTTTTTTGCTCGGGTTATGCCAAGTATCTTGCTGAGGGTACTGGCCGTTGGAGATTTCGACCAGATTAAAAATACCTCATGGAATTCCGTCAATTTTGAAGAAGGCTCCGAGTGAATAAATTTTTTACTTAAAAGAGCGAGCATTCTTAATTTAAATTTCTTTAGCTAGTTTTGCTGCTAATCCAATATATGAACTCGGTGTTAGTGCTTTAAGTTGACTTATAGTTTCAGCAGGTAGATCTAAGCTATCGAGAAAATGGAAAAGCTTTTCTTTGGTTATATTTTTACCTCTACTAAGATGTTTAAGTTTTTCATATGCATTATCAACTCCATGAGTCCGGAGTACCGTCTGTATCGGTTCAGAAAGAAGCTGCCATTCTTCCGCTAAGTCCTCACTTATAGCCTTTTTATTAATTTGCAATTTTTTTAATCCGGTTTGAATTGAAATAATAGCCAAATAGGTGTGAGCAATGGCTACACCGAGATTACGCATTACAGTGGAGTCGCTTAGATCTCGCTGTAGCCTAGATATAACAAGTTTTTGTCCGAAATGCTTGAGTAGACTAATTGAGACCCCGCTATTCCCCTCGGCGTTTTCGAAATCTATTGGGTTAACTTTATGAGGCATTGTTGAGGAGCCTACTTCATCTTCTTTTACTTTTTGTTCAAAATAGTTAAGTGAAATATAGGTCCAAATGTCTTGGCAAAAATCAATTAGAATTGAGTTTATTAGGCTGAGCTCATTTGAGTAACGAGCAATACAATCGTGTGGTTCGATTTGTGTAGTATATTGGTTAAAAGACAAACCAAGTTGTTCTATAAATAGTTTGCATTTTTCTTCCCAATCAATCTCCGGAAAAGCGGCAACTAGGGCGTTAAAATTACCTACAGCTCCGTTTAACTTGCCTAAAATCTCGATTTTTTCCCAATGCCTTTTTTGTGCCTCTAATCTATAACAGAAATTTGCTATTTCTTTACCTAAAGTAGTTGGGGTTGCCGCTTGTCCGTGAGTTCTTGAAAGCATTGCGATCTCAGCTGAATCATGAGCAATTTGCTTCATTTCTCCTAAAAGTCTGTTCAGGCTCGGAAGGATTATTGAGCTTCTTGCTTTACTAATAATTAACCCGTAAGCAAGATTATTGATATCCTCGGAAGTACAGCCAAAGTGAATGTAATTTGATAATTTCTTTAATTTTGACTTGGCCTGTAAAATATTTTTCAGGTAATACTCAACGGCTTTAACATCATGATTTGTAGTACGCTCGATAATTTTGATTTTTTCAGCCTCTTCAATATTGAATTTGTCTAAAATTAATTTCAATTCCTCTTTGACCTCTGCGTAGTCTATGTTTTGTACAATGTTTTGATCTTTAGAAAGATATTGAAGCCATTTAATCTCAACAATTAATCTGTGTTTTATTAGTCCGTATTCACTTAGGAGACTCCTTAACTCTCGATTTTTTTTGAAATACCGACCATCTAGTGGAGATATAGATGTTAGGCATGAAATTTCAAGATTTTCGGAGCTTTTGTCATCTAGTTGCAAGGTGGCATCCTTTGTTTGTGTAATTTATTAATTTTTTTTAGAATTTTTTTATCGAGTATACTAGTATTTATAAAGTTCTGCCTGCATTGTTCTATTGTCGAACACCCGACAATAGTACTTGCAATCCAATTAAAAGATAGCACAAATTGTAAAGCTAAAGCGTGAATCTTAATATTGCTTTCGTCGGCAATGTGCTGAAGTCTTGAAATATGTATCAAATTTTGATCACTATTATATTGATTCAACCAAAATGAATCTCTTTTTGACATTTTTGGCGGATATTTTTCAGATTTCCCCCCTAATAGTCCTCCAGCTAGAGGTGAATACGCAATAAGGCTTAGATTTTCCATAGCTACCATTTCTGCATGACTTATTTGAAACCCTCGATTTAGTAAGTTAAAAGGATTCTGTATGCCAATAAAATGCTCGCCTCCAAATTTTAGGTATTGCGAGATTCCCCAAGGTGTTTCGTTACTAATCCCGAAATGGCGAATTTTTCCAGCTTTTATAAGGCTCAAGAGGGCATCACTAGTTTCTTCAATCGAATAATTCCTTTGCTTTTTGCTTTCTTCAAAAAATATATCTGAGCTATTGACTGGTCTGTCTGGCCAATTTAACCAAAAAATGTCGATATGATCGGTGCCTAATCTTGTTAGACTTCCTTCTACTGCTGACTGGAGATTTTTAAGATTGTGAATTGATTCTCCATTACGAATCCAATTTATAAATTCACCTGGGCCTGCCGCTTTAGTTGAAATAATAAGGGAATCTCTGTTTTTACTTTGGAGCCATTTACCAATGATTTTTTCGGTTTTCCCATAGCCTGACTTTGAAAAAGGTGTAGGATATATTTCTGAAGTATCTATCAAATTGACCCCTTTTTCATAGACCATATCAAGAATTTCTATTGCTGAACTGGTAGTTATTTTTCCGCCGAAGTTTATCGAGCCTAGTCCGAGTTCACTTACAAATAAACTGCTGTTTCCAAGTCTTCGTTTTTTCATACTAATTGCAAAGTTTTATACTTATGATTAAGATTATATACGCAAATTATTCTATGTGTTGCAAAAATTGATAAAGGTTTCTGGATGAAAATATCACATAGGTTCCGTGGTTTTTTGCCGGTGGTGGTTGACGTGGAAACCGGTGGTTTCGATCCAATTAGAGATGCTTTGCTGGAAGTGGCGTTCGTTTTCATTGATTATGATGAATTACGAGGTTGGCAAAGGGTTGCTACCGAAAACTACCATATAGAACCGTTCAAAAACTCGAATATAGATCCGGGCGCGCTAAGCTTTAATAAAATCGATCCAAATCATCCTTTCAGGTTTGCTGTTGATGAAAGGAATTTTCTCGAAGATATAAAAAAGAAGTTATTGACACACTTATCGCAGGTTGATTGTAAGCGTGCAATTTTAGTTGGACATAATGCTTCGTTCGATTTGTCTTTTATAAATGCAGCGTTAAAAAGAAACAAAATTTTAAAATTTCCTTTGCATAGCTTTAGCTCGTTTGATACTGCTACTTTATCTGGAGTATTTTTTGGTCAGACTGTATTAGCAAGAGCAATGTCTTCTGCTAATTTAAAATGGGATACTTCTCATGCCCATTCTGCAGTTTATGATGCAGAAGGAACAGCAGATCTTTTCTGTAAGATTCTCAACCTATGGGACTCATGCTCTTCGAAACTTTGATTAAGTTGTCTCTTTGATAATACTCTCCCAGAGTTTCGCTTTATTTAATATGTTCCGGATATCAAGTGTTATTAATTCACAGTCTTTGACCAATCTTTTTCCATTCACCCAAACGTCTGTTACTTTGTTTTGTCCGCCTTTACTTACTAATTGATTTTCTGGGCTAAAAAGTGGGCTAGAGCCTATATCGTTAGCACTTACAGCCACCACATCTGCATATTTTTTTTTCTCAAGGCTGCCGATTTGGTTTGATAGTCCTAAAGCCTTGGCTGCATTTATTGTTGCCAATTCTAAAGCCTCAAAAGCGTTTAAGATACTCCCGTTTTTTTCTTTTCCTTTTGCTAATAACGATGCAAGTTTAATTTCCGATAGAATACTAAGTGAATTATTGCTTGCTGAACCGTCAGTTCCAATGCAAATATTAATCCCCCTTTTTTTAAACTTGTGTAGAGGCATGATTCCGCAACCCAGTTTTAAGTTGCTAGTTGGACAATGGACTATGTTAACTCCTTTGCTGGCCAACACCTCTAACTCTTCCTCTTGGGTTTCAACCATGTGAACAGCCATTAATCTCTCATTTAGAATATTTAGTTTATTTAATCTTTGTAAAGGTGTTTTGCCGGTCTCTTCACGAGACCTAGAAATTTCTTCGTTAGATTCATTAACGTGCATATGAATTTGTACGTCAAGTTCTTCCGCTAAAATGGCGATCTTTGATAGCATTGACTCAGATACGGAATAGATTGCATGTGGTGCAAAGGCCGTAGTGATAAGCGGATGACTTTTGAATTTGTCATGAATTATTTGTCCTTTTCTTAAATACTCCTCTGCTGAGGAGCCGTAATTAGACGAGAAATCTATTATTGTCATTCCTATGGTGCTTCTTATACCTGCATCAATGCATGCTCGAGCTGTTTCTTCTCCAAAGAAATACATATCATTAAAACAAGTCGTGCCGGATAGTAGCATTTCAGCAATAGCTAATTGAGTTCCATCCCTTACAAATTTACTATTTAAAAGCTGATTTTCTATTGGCCAAATATAATTAAAAAGCCAATCTTTTAATGAAACATCGTCAGCATAATTTGCAAAAAGTGACATCGCTGCATGAGTGTGGCTGTTTATTAGGCCGGGGATTAATATTCTATCTTTAAGTTGAATCTCCTCAACTTGATTCCCATAATCTTTTGGATCCCATTGGGAAGTTGGCAATACATTGTCAATAATATTTTCTCTTATCACCAGAGTGTGATCTTGAAGGCAGACATTAGCTGGAACGATTGGTACAATCCAGTCAGCGTGTAATGCTATATTTTTATGCGCCATGACACTTAAGATA
>MDTD01004551.1_pt1 | contig 16780 bp, 16 predicted proteins | sample 811221 | NCBI WGS metagenome assembly MDTD01 (sample SAMN05326646, study PRJNA326480) | marine metagenome | isolation source: seawater | place: Pacific Ocean: South West | collected 2011 | reverse complement strand
TAGTGGGATGATCTGGCTACTGATGAAGAAGTAAAAGACGAAGATGAAAACGATGGGAGGAACATTACGAATCAACTCAACGTAGAGTCGACTGAAAGCCCGAGGAAAAAGCCGACGGCTGGTTCGCATCATACCAATGACGAAGCCGATCAATGTCGCCAGGATAATGCTCCAGAAGGCCAACCGAAGTGTTGTCAGCAAGCCCTTAACCAAGAGATTTGGCAGCAGTGATTGAGTTTCTTCGTCCCAGCGGAACAAGTAACCAGGTAGGAAGCCCCAGTCCCATTGGTAGACCAAGACGGTGTCAACCCGATAGCCGACGAAGCCAAAAAAACCAATAATTCCTAGCAGAACAATTGAGTCTACCCAGGACCAGCGATAGCGCGAGGTAGATCGAGACATATGATATCATTACCGGTTGGAGAAGTTCCCAATGGAATTTCCTCTAACCGGAAATTGAAGAATTACTGTTGATCGACCTGATCTGCCCAGTCCATTGTCTTAAACCAGTAGTGATGTCGCTTTTCGAGCCATCCGTTGCTGGTGTTGACCATGATCCAGTTGGAGAAGAAATTCAGCGCATCCGGATCACCTTTGCGGATCCCAATTGCCTCGTCCCCCCGGGACAGATTTTCCGTTGTCGGCATGTAGAGCGCATCTGGATACCGGTAAGTGAAACTTACAGGCTTTGGGTGACTTGAAAGAGTTGCGTGAGCATTACCATTCACGACCTCTTGGAACGCCATCGTATCATCATCAAACTGACGAACTTTAGCTTTTGGCCATATTTTTGCGACTGCATCCGTACAGGGAGTGACCCCACGTCGACAAACAAAGATCACATCTGAGCGATTAAATCCTTCTGGCCAAGCAAAATCCCCAGCCAGTTTCTTACTAGCAGCAATTCCCAGCCCAGAGTGGGCGTACGGCGCTGTGAAACTGATAGTCAGATTGCGTTGTGGGGTAACGCTCATTCCACCAATGATCACATCAAATTTTCCAGCAATCAGTGCGGGAATGATACCTGACCACTGTGTGGGTACAAACTCAATGTCAACGCCCATGTCTTCGGCAACCTGCTTTGCAACATCGATCTCAAAACCGATCAATTCACCCTGCTTGTTGCGCATAGCCCAGGGCACAAAAGTCGACATGCCAACCATTAACTTGCCTCGCTTCTTGATCGTCTCGATGACACTTTCAGAGGTCAGTTGTTGTTGAGTCTCCCCAGCCAAAGCGCCTGTGTATGCAGGAAATATCAGCAACAGACCTAGCAGGAAAGTTAGCGAAGTTTTGATGACTTTCATACGTCCTCTTTTTAGAAAGAGTTGTTGACCCGTTGTCAAGAAACCAGACAACAAATCTGGAGTTAGGCTACTCTCCCAGGGAAGCCTGCTATAAAAACACTTTCGCCAGTTGCGAAAGTTTAACAGGAAACTTTTCAAACTCCAAGTCTCCTGGGTTCAGTGACGGCCGCGAACTTTCCATTCAAGAATGCTCACCAACAGAGAAAGCACTATCGTGATACCTAGATACATCGCAGCTACTGTTAGCCAAATCTCAAAGCTCATGAAGGTGTCTGCGATGATGTCCAGTCCCTGTGTCGTCAAATCAAAGACAGCAATCACGCTGACAATCGCTGAATGTTTGATCAGGTTGATCAAAACCCCTGTCAACGGCGGCAACATCAATGGTACCGCTTGTGGCAGTACAATGTATCGATAGGTGTTCCAGCGGGATAGTCCAATGCTAGTACCAGCCTCCCATTGTCCTCTTTGCACACTCAGGATACCCGCTCGAATGATTTCTGAAGCGAAGGTTCCCTCGAAAAAAGATATGCAGAGAACTCCAACCCAGAATCTAGGAATTTCAAGAATCGGAGCAAAGACAAAGTAGAAAACATACATCTGCACAAGCAACGGCGTGTTACGAATTGCTTCCAGATAGACTTGTGCAACCACATTCCCTATCCAGGATTGGGACATACGTAACATCGCGGTCGTTAATCCAATCAGCAAAGTAATGATGATTCCGTAGAGCCCAATATCCAAGGTTATGAAAAGACCATCCATCAGAGGTCCCCAGATCAACTCGCCGTCAATAACCTTCCAAAAATATTTGGGAAGTCGGTACCACTGCCAGTTGTATCCCATCTGGGCAGCACCATTGAGCGTAATCCAGATCAGAGCACCGAAGAATATAACTAACTGACTGACATCCAACCAACGAGAATTCCACCATTTGATAGGGCGGGAGGGCGGCTTGCGAAATTCACTCATACTGACTGCGCTGCATTTCGATAGCTGAATGAAGCATCGAATCTTGACAAAACATACTCTCCACATTGTACAGGTGCATACTGCACTGACTCTGCTTCTGGAAAAACATCTGCTGGATCAATCCGCGTTTCGAAGTTTGGATCCCAGGCAATTACCATTGAATAGCGCTCTATACTTTTTCGGTTGATCACGCGATGTAGAGTAGACTGAAAAGCGTTGTTCGTCCAACGAGAAAGTAGGTCTCCTACGTTGACCACCAAGGTATCCTCCAATGGATGAGCTGTGACCCATTCGCCCTGCCTTGTCTGGACTTCCAACCCACCCACTGAATCTTGCCAGAGTAAGGTCAGACATCCGTAATCTGTATGTGGTGCCACACCAAATTGAGTTTCACCAAGGTCAGAAGTGTGAGGCGGATAGTAAATCACAGAACTACGAGCGATGGGCTGATTGATTGCTTGCAGAAACGTTTCTTCGGGCAGATCAAGGCTGAGGGCAAAAGCCCGCATCATGTCTCTTCCACATTCCAGACCTGCTTCAAAAAAAGGATAAACTGCTGCTCTGAATTCCGGCATTTGTGAAGGCCATTGGTTTCTTCCCAAAAATGGATTTTCCTCGGTTATATCAGGGTGTCCCTCTGGTAAATCCAGTCCCCAAACAAAACTCTCTTTCAGATCTACTCTTTTGGCCTTTTCCATCTTGGCTTGGCCAACTGCTAGGAAACCGTGGTGATTAGAATTGATCTTTAGCTGGTTTTTCCAATCCAATGGTTGCTGAAAAAATTTTTGTGTGGCGACATGCGCTTGTTGGATCAGCTGTGATGGAATACAATGGTTTCGTATGTAAAAAAAACCAATTCCCTCTGCTGCTTGGCGAAGTTTTCGAGCAACCCCCTGCTTCAACTTAGGGTTACCAGAGCGCAATGCGTGTACGTCAATCACTGGAATTTCGTCAATTGCGATCGTTTTGGCAGCCACGTAGTGCATGTAAAGCAAGAGAATGAGGGTTCAAATTACTGGGGCTTATTCTTGTCGATACAATTTCCAACATAAATTTTGGAAATGAGACATAAAATAGATAGTTAATTTTCGAAAGTGTAGTCTGATCGTTTTTCAGAGAACAAGATAAATTCTGAAGCAATACTGAAAGAGGCAGATAATAAAGAAGAGAAATACGTCGTATTTCTCACTACTCGGCGGTGTCAAATTTTTTCTGGAGCAAGTAGTCCATCATTTTCTGAAGGGTCTACAGCGACTGAAGATTGAAAAAATTATCTTGCTCGCTATCATTTCTTGGTAAGCACCACTTCAGGACTTTACCCACCATAGCTGTTACATAGTGTGAAGCCGGTGGCTCAGATCATTAAAGACCTTAACCTATTCACCTAAAAGCAAGGAATCTCATGGCAGAATCGAAACACACTCAATCCTGGGCAGAACTGGCGATTGATCTTTATGACAAATTGACTGGTCGCAATGCGGAAATCACCTATGAATTCGAAAATATGGAAGTCTGGGCTCCCAGCGGAGTAGGTCAAGACGCGGAGCATGGACACTGGAAAATCAACGGAATTCTAAAAATTCGCACCCGCGACGTAAAGCAATGAGTCATCTGGAGTTTGAAGGTCGGGTCGAAATCGTTGGGAGTGAGCAGGATAAGTTGGTTCTTGTCGGCGAAGGATCCGCAATTCATCTCCAGTTCACCAGATTGGCTACACTTCGTAAACTTCAGCCTTCCTGGAAGTTCCTAATCCAACACCGTCAGGCAATGGCGTTCAACTTGGACAAACTACAGCTACCGATTCGGGTCTCAATTGCTCAGCAAGAGATTGCTACACTGTCTCCAGAGGAGCAACCGAATTGGCTAGCTCGCTTGATTGGACTGCCTTATGGCAAGATTCGTTGGCAGAGGCTTCTAAAGTCATTGTTTGGTTAAGGAGTGCTGGAGATTTGGGCCCTTCTTGACCAACGTACAGTTGGCAAACCAGTTCACTAGCTTTGATCTGGAAGCACAATTTGGCCCTGGTTCCGGAGTGTCTCCATCCCACCAGAGTACTCAACGGGTAGCGCAACGACAGAGTCAAGAATTTCCAGTTCCACTGAAGTCATCGTGAGCCTAGCAACCTGCGGGTTATCTTCTAGCTGCTTCTAAGTATTGGCTCCGATGACGACGCTCGTGTTGCCTATTTGTTGAAGGAGACTAGGCTGGCCCTCCCTTGCTACACTGCGATCGCGGACCTCGGCAATCAGCCGTATGGCATCGACGAGGCTGAATGCGCGTTCTCAATCTGCCGGCGTAAAAACAAAGCTAGTGCATCAGACTACTCCTAGGCTGTCACTGTTCCCTAGGAAATAACCACTGAGCAAACCTCCAGCAAGGGATCTTCAAACCATCACTCCGATTGATTCCTTACAAATCGGCAAGACCTCACGTTCCAAATCACGTCCCACCAAGGTGTAGTAGGCTTGAACGGACCTCAATCGGCTCCAATGATTGGCTTTTGCAATTCGCTCGGCTGCCTGATTTAAAATTCCGATATGGTACACCTCGCCAATGTATTAGAGCCATCTAAGGCCCCACAAGGTCTCATCGACGGTTGTCAGCAGATCCAGTCCGTGAATTTGGTGGGGACTAATGTGATTCAAGCCCAGCTTTCGTGTCGAGACATCTACTTCATGATGAATGTGCACCAGAATCAATTCAATGCCATTGATACCCGACCGCGTGCATCCAGGAACTTTTGTTGCGATCACAAAATTCTCACTAAGAATTCTCGTGTCTCGAATTGCTTGCCCTAGTAGCTCTTCACTCCAACCTTCGTGGTAGAATTCGGCTACATCGATAAAGTTTACACCAGCTTCGGCGGTATTCCATTTGATGATTCCTTCCAAAGGATGGAGGACTTTTGAGATCTGATTCAAGAATTCGAAATCTTACTCTTTCGTTATCAATTGTTCAGCACACAACCACTGTACTCTACCTTACCATCTGGTAGGGTCGTGTTGCATAGTTTGGCCCCGAGCATGAGAGCTCCTGAGAGTTTTGCGCTTTCCAAGTTGGCTCCGTCGAAGTTCACCCCCTGTAAATTAGCACCCTGCAAATCAGCCCCGCGCAGATCTGCTCCCTGAAAATTTGCGTTCTGTAGATCAGCCCCCATCAGCTTAGCACCCTGCAGATAGCTCTTCTGAAAGTTCACTCGCTGAAGGAACGCAATCTGCAGATTTACGTCCCACAAGTTTGCACGCTGCAAGTTGCTGTCAACCAACACGGCCCCCTTCAGATTCTCATTTCTCAGATTCATGTCTGACAAATCACATTCTAGACAACGCTTCGTCTGCATCAACCGATCAAAGTGTGCCTGATTTAAAGCCCAGACTGTCGTTCCCAGCCAGAAGCTAACGAAAATAAGAATTGTTCTTTTCATGAATTGTCCTAGTGAGTAGATAGATTGAAAGATTTCACTATTTGAGAAATATGTGCCTTTAGTTCTTTGGAAAGTGAGCAAAGAACAAACCTACACTCTCTGTAAGGGTAGAACAATACTGATTTCAATCTTAGTAGAGTGCTCAACTCTCCGACATCTGGTAACCAGGAGTTGACTTTGAAAGAGCAATTTCTTCATCCGTCATGTCTTCACTGATTGCCTCAAAAAGTGGGGAGGAAAGATAGCGCTCTCCAGTATCTGCTAGCATGCAGAGGATGACAGATCCAGGCTCTGCTTGCTGAGCAATCTGAACCGCCACCGCAAAGGATGAACCCCCTGAAATTCCAGTAAATATCCCTTCCTGAGTTGCTAATTTACGAGACCACTCAATGCCAGCAGCGCCCGCAATCGGAACCAGTTCGTCAAACAGTTGATTATCAATGGACTCCTGCAGAACTAGGGGAATGAAGTCTGGTGTCCAGCCCTGAATCGGGTGTGGTTCAAAGTGCGGGTGACTCTCAGACGGAGAACCATCTGCATCTCGCTGCTGAACATGACCACTACCAACAACCTGAGCATTTGCAGGCTCGCTGAGGATGATCCTAGTTTCTGGGCGTTCCTTACGTAGCACCCGGGCTACACCGGTAACTGTTCCACCAGTACCATATCCTGTGACCCAATAGTCCAGTCGCTCTCCAGCAAAATCAGCAATGATCTCACGGGCGGTTGTATTCTCATGAATATCAGCGTTGTCTGTAGTCTCAAACTGATGCGCTAGGAACCACCCGTTAGACTCTGCCAGTTCCACTGCTTTCTTGTACATTCCGAAGCCTTTCTGAGCTCTTGGTGTCAGAACAACTTTGGCTCCGAAGAAACGCATCAGCTTACGTCGTTCAATGGAAAAACTATCCGCCATTGTGACTACTAGAGGATAGCCTTTAGCTGCACAGACCATTGCAAGGCCAATTCCTGTATTGCCACTGGTAGCTTCAACCACAGTCTGCCCAGGTTGAAGGTCACCTCGCTTTTCGGCTTCTTCAATGATACTAATTGCCAATCGATCTTTGACCGATGCAGCAGGATTAAAGGCTTCGGCTTTCACATAAAGCCGCACTCCCTTTGGAGCAAGTTTGTTGATCCGAATACATGGAGTATTGCCGATTGTTTCAACGATCGAATCATACAGTCGTCCCTGACCGTCGGTATTTCGTTTTTCATTGTTTGCCATGGAATTCTCCTCTTACATAGGAAGTGATGTAATGTTGTTAAGCTCAGTTGTTAACAGCAAGACGAATGGGAAGCAATCACATTTCTTGATCTTCTCTTCAGAAGCTCACCACACTCACTTTAAGCAAGAGGATAGCTTGATTTAGCTGGACTTTCTACAGGCCCTCTTCATCGTGAATTTCCTCCTGATAGAAATATTGTTTCCGCTTTTCATAAACTTCACTTTCTCTCATCAATAAAATTTAATTTTACAAAGCACTTATGAATGCTGCTCCGATCATTGAGGAAGGCCAAGTTTTGCTGCGCATCGGAATACCCGTCGTAGTCTCAGGAGTGCTGAACCTCTCAATGCAGTTTGTTGACACGGTAATGACTGGACATGCTGGCCCAAATGAGCTGGCGGCAGTTGCCTCAGCAAGTGCTTTATTCCATCAAATCTTTTGCTTGGGCATTGGTGTGATGGTAGCCTTGACCCCAATCGTCGCTCAACTAGAAGGGTCAGGTAGTATCCGCAAAATTAGCCCCAGTGTTCGACAAGGTATTTGGATCAGTATGTTGCTGGCTTTGCTTAGTATGCTGCTACTTCCTCATATGGATCATCTGTTGCGCTGGATGGAATATGAACCCGAGGTTGTCAGAATCACTGATGGCTATTTAGAAGCAGTTATCTGGGGATTACCCGCAGCCTATGTCTTTCTGGCCATCCGGCATAGCCTTGATGGTCTTGGAATCACTAGGCCTTGCATGTACCTCACTCTCTTAGGCTTATGTGTCAACATTATTGGCAACTACACCCTGATCTTCGGCAATTTTGGTTTCCCAAAGATGGGTGCTGTGGGAGCTGGATGGACGACCACCATCGCACATTGGGTAATTCTGATAGGAGCGCTGCTCTATCTGCAATTTAGTCAAAAAACTACAACTATTCGCTTTCTGAGTCGATTTGACTGGCCCATTTGGAGCTATTGGCGGGAAATTTTGCGAGTCGGCATTCCAAGTGGACTCAGTTTCGGGGCAGAAGTCTGCATGTTCACAGTAATTGCCCTGATGATGGGTAAGTTTGGGGTAGTCGCACTGGCAGCGCACCAGATTTCCATTAATGTAGCAGGTTTGGCTTTCATGATCCCGATGGGAATCTCTGCAGCGATTTCCCAACGAGTGGGTAACGCGGTTGGTCAAAAAAATTGGCAGGAAGTCCGTTTTCGAGGTTGGCTGGGAGTCGGTGTTTGTGTCGGCATCATGACCATGACTGCCAGCATTTTCATCCTGTTTCCACACGCAATCAGTGGACTCTACACAAGTGATCCTGCTGTCACCGAACTAACAATCCAGATTCTTTGGATGGCAGCTTTGTTCCAGCTCTCCGATGGATTGCAAGTCTCCGCAATGAGTGCCTTACGGGGACTGAAGGATACTCGCATTCCATTACTAACTAACTTGCTTTCCTATTGGCCTGTTGGAATGGGGTTGGCCTATCTCTTTGGATTTGTTTGGAAATGGGGTGCTATCAGCGTCTGGGGCGGTCTGATCGCTGGGTTGAGTGTAGCGGCTGTTCTGCACAGTCTGCGCTTCCATTTGCTTTCGAGAGGCTCCCATCAGTTGGTATCCTCGCCGATTCGCTCTTGATCAATCTTTCCTGAAAGTTTGTTCTCAAATTAGAGTTTTCCTATCTTTCTAGATGTTGGCTGTCGTTGGTGTTGCCTTTGCTTGTACGACGGTTTCTTCCATGAAATTATTTCTGCCAACTCCGTCCCAGCCATTGAACAGGGAGTTCAGCGCCCGGGTAACTGTGCTGAACCAAACGTATGAGACCCCACTTTAGATGCTTGTTGCTTTTTGTCTTTCTTTGCATATCAACCTTTTCTTCGGCTTTTCCACAAGAAGAGAAAGAGGAAAGTGGGAAGGATAAGACGCTTAGCTGGTTTGCCACCGGTCCCACTAAAGCCGACTTCAGAGCCCAGAACTCAGACCTGGCCCTGACGATGAATGGCGTGCATAACGAGATTACTTTTTGGCAGGATCGTGGCTTTGATGGCGGACTATTGGACGGATTACACTTACTGAGTCTGTCATTTCAAGGAGAAGGAACTGATAGTTCTGGCAACGATCATGTTGTCGAATATCGCAACCTAAGTTTCGCTTATTCGCTTGGCTATGATCTGCAACTGGGGCTTGTTCATCTGCAACCCTATGCTGCGTTTGGGCTTGGCATGGACTATCACAATGCTACTCACACTTCAGCCGCAGGAAAAATCACACCTTATGAGGAGAAGAGTGAGTGGGGCTACCAGGTCTATTATGGCCTAAATTTGATACTAGAAGTCTCTGGCAAATTCTGGTTGGGCTATGCGCTCAACTACTTTACGGATTCACTGAAGATTCAGTATCATGACATTAAAGCGACCATCACACCTCGACAAAGTCAAACCTTGATGCTGGTCTGGAATTGGGAACGACTGCATATCGAAACAATTGATCCCAATGCGGCTTTCTTTGGATTCTAAAATTTGCTGAAGTCTTGTTCCTGATCACTTCGCAATTCCTGTGGCAACCTTGGTCAAATGAGATTTTATTGCTGCGCTGCTTCTGGGTCAATCACTTGGAACAAAACAGGAGGAAGCAGATCTGGAAAAATAATCGCCATCCATATGATAGACTAGGCTCGTCTTTACGATGATATGACAACCGATAGGATCTTTAGGCGTGGAGATAATGATCGGGGTACCGCTGTAGTTAAAGGTAGCAAATTCGTCAGAAGGCCGGTGACTTCATTGCAGACACCAGCTAATTAGCCTTTTCCACATGCTTGCTCAAATCTAGTCTTATTGATGCACCAGTTCATGGTCGACTGTGGTACTCACTGTGCTAAAGACCACTCTCATTGAGAACATCCAGACAAAATTGCCTCAAAAGCCAAGATTGCTTTTTGCAAAGATGCCGAGTCCCCAAAAAATCATTACCATTGCAATAGCACAACCAGCACCAGTAGTGAATTTTATTTAGCATCATCTTCCAGAGAAGAAACCGTATTCTTTTGGGACTGCTCAGATCATTGGCCATTCAGTGATCCACCATGGAGACCCCAACTAAAGATGCTCAATAAAGTCAAGCAAGTGAGGACTTCCTAGCCTCAGGTTTTCAACCGTTACTAGGCACTTATTGGCAGCGCCAGTGATAGAAAACCCATCAGAAATCCGTAGCGTTGCCAACTCATCAAGTTTGGAGGATTTTTCAAACTAGTCATCAACCCTCAATTGGTTTATTAAAAGGAGTCTGTGTAAATTCATTTTGACTCCCTTTCCGGTCAAGGGTATGCATCGGTAAAGACTTTGAATCATCATGGCAGGAATTCACTGCGGCTTCAATCGCCACTATCGGAAGGGGACGTATCGAACCAACTCGAATCACTCCCTGCCTCTGTCGTCTCGTGCTAGTTTGTGTTCACAACAAATATTCACAGATCCCAACTCGATGGAGAATTCAACCATGCACCTACTGCTCTTCGCCAGTTCTAAGTTACTCATATCGAGCCTAATAGCCTTGCTTGTTGGCACCACTCTGTGTGCCGTAGATTCAAAGGATTTAAAAAAGCTTAAAGAAGGGCAATGCAAAGGCTGTGATCTGAAATTTGCTCAGCTCCAAGGGCGTGAACTACTGGGGGTAAATCTATTTGAAGCCAATCTTCAGAAAGCAAACCTTGTTGGCAGCAAATTGGCTGGAGCTAGACTGCTCTCCGCAAATCTAGTGGATGCAAAGCTTCGAGAAGCTTCGCTTATTCATGCTCAACTAGTCGGTGCAGATTTAGAAGGGGCTGACTTGGATCACGCGGACCTGTTTGAGGCCAATCTGGAAATTGCAAACCTGCAGTGGGCTAACCTTGCAGGAGCCTCACTAGAAAACGCTAATTTAGGGTTGGCCAATCTCTACAAAGCCAATCTTCAGGGAGCCGACCTACGTGGTGCAAATCTCACTGGAGCAATGCTTGGTGAAGCAAACCTGAGTAACGCCAATTTGGAGGGCGCCCGACTGATGGTAGTCAACCTAAGTCGCGCAAATCTCAAAGGCGCAAATCTCAAAGGCACAAAGATCCACGAGGCGATCCTTAGTGGAGCGGATCTGACCGGTGTAGAAATGACTGATGCTCAGATCTGTAGAACCCGAATGCCAGCTGGGAATATGGTTCACAAAGATTGTTGATTAGACACGACAGCAAACGCTTCTGAAAGTGCTAAAAACGATCGCCAGGCATAGTAAAATAAAGGCGAAGTTGGGTGAATTTATTGATGTGTTTGGTGCTTGTGGATTTCGATCAGTTGCTCAATTCCATGTTCATGGAACAGCGCCCCCCGAAAATCGACATTGATGATATAATGATCGTTTGATGTGTGATGGGAGCGTACTACTAAAGCATGAATAGGCGAGCAGGTGACTAACTCCTCTGTATTTGCCTCTGAAGGAGTGTAAAAAGTCATGCTGATTTTCGAATGAGGACTGCAGTGATTGTTCGCAATCATCTTGCACCCTCCCATGCTGATATCGAGTACTTTCACTACTCCCTCATTCTCATTATATAGGAGTGTCGCGGGTAGAACCACTGGATAACGTTTGTGATATCTTCGACAGTCTCCTCGATAGTGCTTGCTGTCAACAAATCTCACTTCGTGGTTTCGCATCTTTTTTATCTCTGGCTGTGGCTATTTAATGAAAGCTTTTTGTACTGATTGAATTTGCGACAGTTCGGGTCTTTTCTTCAATTACTGATGAAGAGATTGCCTCACAATCTTTCGATTGTTGGAGTTAAATTATTATTTTTAACAATCTTGACAGGATAAAGATTATTCTTGCCATTGAACCAACAAATGAGTCAAGTAAATTCGCTCTCTTTGAATTGATACCAAATCACTTTTGATCGGAAATTCTGATCAGTACTTACTTCATTAAAACAAAAGCCAACTACCACAAATCTGTGGGCAAACGACTAGCAGTCTCGTTCAAGAGGTGGGATTATCTTGACCACCGGCTCGGAGTCGAGATAAATCTGAGGCAGGAACCAAAGTCTGCTGAGCAAAGGCCTCTAATTGTTCAAAACTTTGTGAAGATACACGCGCGCAGTATTGGGGGTTTTTCGTCTGAACATGAGCCATTTCCGAATTAGGACGCGTAATCTTAACCTCCACTATCTTCCCAAATTCCATTGAAACCTTATCAATCTCTACACTAGGCTGAGCCAACTCATTCATGAACAGAGACTGCTCCTCCCACTGAATTTTCAGCGGATGCTTAATTTGTCGAGCAGTCCGTGCTGCAAAAGCTAGAAAGCAGGGCAAACCCAACATAGACTCAATCACCAGCGAAGAAGTCCCCAATCCTTCAGGCAATTGCGCAAAATCCATTAGTGCCAGTCCACAACGTAATGGACAATGCGGAATACGACTTTCCTTCCAAAATTGAGGTGTCGGTGTTGGTGCTATCAGCTCGCTTGAGTGCATCAAGCTCAATACAACATCCTCACCGGGCAAACCAAACTTACTCAACCAACTCGCTGCCCAGCCAATTTCTTCTGCATCACTCCAGCAATAACCAGATCCCCGGGCGGCCTTAACTACAAGTTGCTGGAGTTCAGACTGAGAAAACCAGAGGTCACCAGAAGTATAAACATCTTCTGAAACTTGCTGATTCTTAGGAGACATCTGCACGGTTTAATTCATTTGGGTAAGGCTCCCCTTTAAACAAGCTAATTCGCACCCAGCGGTCAGAGCGAGGATCAAAGTGAGTTGCTCCAAAAAAAGCTAGTTTGCTGCGTAAGAGGTCAATGGGCAGCATCTCAGAAGAAATGAGATTATCCTGGATTTCAGCAAAAGGATAATGAGCAGATAGTTGAACACGACGAACAATGGAACGAAACTCAGGATGCACCAACAATAGTTGAGCCACTGGAGTCTCATCAAACCACTCTCTGAGCAAATCTTGGAGTTCAGTTACTTGGCGACCAATGTCCAGGGGCTGCTCACGTTCAGCACCAAGTTCGCTGTGTCGTTCACCAAGGCGAGGTTCTAGTTTTTCTTCTGACACATACCAAAAGCGAGCGCATTGTTCTGGTTGCTGATAATCAGTTCCCAAAGCCCAGACAAAGTTACTGTGCAAATGCCTACTCAACTCACCAATCAATTGACTGCCATCGAGCCTAAAAGTCACTTCTTCGTCTGTGGCCATCTGATCTCCTAAATCATCAATCAACTCACCATGCGGCTCTAATAAGAGAGCTGCCAACGCCTCCTGTGCTTCCAGCGGCAGTTCAAGCTGACTCCAATACCAGAGTGCGTCCCATGGGAATTTTTGCGCTGTATTCCACTCTTCATGAACAAATGTATGCAGCTGCCCCAAACCTTCCCGCAGTTCCTTCAACTTGACTACCTGAAGTGGATGCTCACTCTGCCACTGATTTGCGTTTTCCTGTGTTGCTCTGAGTACTTCACAAAATTGATCAAGTGTTTCTGAAGTTAACTTTGGTTGGGAGCGTACCCGCGCAAGCGCTTCTTCACGAGCAGCAAACCAGTGATGAATCAGCACCGGATGACGTACCAAGAAGGGAGCCATGCCTAAGCCAGTCGAGTTGCCCACTCCCAACAAACTTCGTAATGCAGGATCAAGCTTCACCGCTTGTGCCCCTCCTAACTCTGCTGCCAGATGTTCGACAAGATCTACCGTGAACGCTCGGGTCAGCCAGACAGAGAGCATCTCTGCTTGAAACGGTGCTAGCATCTCTGGCCGATCTTCCAAGACACTCCTATCGGCTGCACCAAATTTGCCAGTCCCGTAGACCGCAGTAGTACGCATCAGGTAACCCGTGTGCTCCAAGCGACTTCGCTCAGGCTGACGTCCTTGAGCTAACTCTTTGACTACATATTCAAAGAGTCGTACGGAACGATTGGCCCGACTTAGCGATAGCTCCTTTGCTGAGATACGTCCTGCTTCTTGAAAAGGGACATTTTGTTCCAGCCGTCCAATATCAGCAGTGCTAGGAGTACCATCAAATAGAGTGAACGTAGCATCCCAAGCAGTTGCAAGCACCCTGTCTGAGCGCATCTCCTCTGGAAGATCATGGGAGAAAGCGACCAGGCTATAGCAGCGATCGGGGCCTTTAGCTTGGTAAACGGCGTGACCAACCCCTCGCTGGTTAAGCTGCCAGACTGGACGGTCAAAGCTCCAATTTTCTTTCTTAAGACGCCGCAGCAGTTGTCGTAGAAAGGAGAGGCGTGTTGGGTGACTGCAGCCCATTCGAGCAACTCGCATCACCTGTCTGGGAGAGCGATAGAACCTAGCTGGAATTGGTTGCTCGTTAGGCCTCATGTGATGTCTTCCACCCTTGCTGAGAAGCTTTCCGCAAAAAACCTGGCCCAGTTATTCCCCAGAATGCCAGCGACTTCCTCTTTTGCAAAGCCTACCTCACGCAAGCTATCTGCCAAGCTGCCAAAAGCGCGGTTATCTGGATACCAATCTGGCATCGGCGGGAACCCAGGGACTTTTGCACTTCCTTCTCCGTAATCCATTGATTTAGTCCAGCGTCCGTTACGCATCCACTCCACAATCTCGTCCGGTTGATCCTGACAGAGGTCCGAACCTATCCCTATTTGAGTCACTCCCACCAACTCGGCGGTCTGGGCCACCATCTCGCAGAAGGATCTTCTAGTACAGTTGGTCCCTTCTTTCAAATGATGTGGATAAAGTGAAAAGCCAAGCATTCCGCCGGACTCGCCAAGAGTACGAAATACCTGATTGGACTTGTTGCGTAGTGCAGGATGCCAGAGGAAAGGATTGGCGTGCGTAATGGCAATTGGTCGGCTTGAAAGTTCAATCGCTTCCAGAGTTGAACGCTCCGCGGAGTGACTCATGTCTATCACCAAACCTACCCGGTTCATCTCCTTGATCACTTCACGTCCCATACGTGTCAAACCTGGATCTTCCTTCTCATAGCAACCAGTCGCTAGTAGTGACTGGTTATTGTAACTAAGCTGCATAAAGCGCAGACCTAAGCGATGAAGAATCTCCACCAGCCCAATGTCGTCTTCCATGCAACTTGGATTCTGTGACCCAAAGAAGATCGCTGTCCGACCACTCAGTTGAGCTTGTTCCAAATCGCTGGCGTCAAATCCCTGGAAAATTAAATTTGGGAACCGCTCAAACCATCTATTCCACTTTTCCATCACAAGCACGGTTTCCCGAAAATTTTCGTGGTAGGTGATTGTCACGTGGACCCCATCCAACTTACCTTCACGGAGTTGACAAAAGATTTTCTCGGACCAGTCAGCATACTGCAGGGCATCGATGCAAAAGTTCATACGTACCTTTTCTTATCAGCTGCTATCAGAGTGTCTTATTAGCAAAGTGCAGGTGTAACAGGAAATTTCATCAAATGCCACCCCTTGTCCAAATCTATATAGATTCATTTCACCGTTTTATTAATTGGAATTCATTGACGGTTCTGCTCTCCTCAGTCATCATCATGAAAAATAAACCAAACTCATTTAGCTGACTTGCAAGATTCAAAGGTAAGGAGGTGTGCCAATGTTCATACACGGCAGTTGGCAGTACAGAATTCACTCAATGATACTAGTTTGCTTTGGCATCATCAGTATCAATCTGGAAGCTTGCCAGAGCAGCCTCCTTCAACAACCCCTAGCCCTGGATCAAGACGATCTCGTGAAGTTGATGGAGAACAAAGACTGCCTAGGCTGTAACCTAGTTGGAGCCGATCTTAGTGGAATGAGTCTCGAAGGAAGTGACCTCAGCTTTTCCAATCTCCAAGGAGCTCGACTACGTGGAGCCAACCTACGACGTGCCCGACTACGTGGAGCCAAGTTAACGGAGGCGGATTTCAGTGGCGCAGACCTGTTGGACGCCAACCTGGAAGAAACAGATTTGGAGAGTGCTCTGCTGAACGGAGCCAAGCTGCGTGGTGTAGAATTATGGAACTCGAACCTGAGAAGCGCCAAGCTGCGTGGCACTTCTCTCGAGGAAGCAAGCTTGCGAGATACTCGCATGGAAGGCGCCGATCTCAGCGGAGCCATCTTGCTTGAAGCCAATTTGGATGAAGCCAATTTAACCGAAGTGAACCTCAACGCAGCCGACCTCCGTGGAGTCAAGATGCGTCGTACTAATCTGACCAACGTCAAGATGGAAGGAACCGATTTGAACTATGCAAAGCTCTGCGGAACGATTCTACCAGATGGCGAGGTAACGGTTCGGGATTGCTGAAAAGAAAAAAAGTTGGAAGAGATTGGGGGAGATGACTGAAAATCCCCCTCGGGATAACACTAAAATTCCGCTTTTTCCTGGAGAAATCTGCGAGTTGGGCAACTATGGAAAGTCAATGCAATTAACGTAGTATGTTGTCGTTACAGGCCAATCACTGAAGACTCTGAGTACTCCAACCTACTGTGCGAGTACTTATAACATATGCATCACGTCCCCATCATTAATGATTGCTTCCTTAACCGTTTGATAGTAATACCCACCTCCTCCAGTCAACGGACCTGAGCGCTCCAGTGTCCAGGTAATCAAATCAATTCCTGCCTGCCGGGCTTGACGTGCATACGCCGAGGTCACAATATCCCCACCTTCAACATCCAGCAGAACGTAAATAGGTGGAGCTAGTATACGTACTCCCTGCTTTGCCAGCTCCTGCATATCTTCCAGCGATGAGCGAAAGTCAGGACCATAGGTCCAAACATCCAGATAGACTGCCTGCTTGCCAAATTCTGGTTCCTGATCAACCCAGTAGAGGACATCATCCAAACTAAAGGACTGGGGGTAGACGTCATTAGGTGCGACTCCGGCATCCTTGTATTCT
>MDTD01010327.1_pt1 | contig 16782 bp, 18 predicted proteins | sample 811221 | NCBI WGS metagenome assembly MDTD01 (sample SAMN05326646, study PRJNA326480) | marine metagenome | isolation source: seawater | place: Pacific Ocean: South West | collected 2011 | reverse complement strand
TTCAATTATTTTAAATCTTTTAAGTTTCATAGTAGGTGTCATATATCCATTTTCAATAGAAAAACTTTCATTGATTACAAAATATTTTTTAATTTTTTCGATTTTCGTTAAATTATTATTGATAATTTCTATTTCTTTTTCCAATAAATTTTCAATATTTTTGATTTCTTTATTTAGAATTAATAAAGCGACTAAGTAAGGTTTGTTATCTCCATATACAACAGCTTGGTCAATCAAATTTGAGTTTGTAAGCATATTCTCAATCTTAAGAGGGGAAATATTATCACCGCCAGGTGTGATAAGAATATCCTTTTTTCTATCTGTAATTTTTAAATATTCATTTTTAAATATTCCAATGTCACCTGTATGTAGCCATCCATCTACTATTACCTTTTTTGTTTCCACTTCGTTGTTCCAATATCCCAGCATTACATTTTCACCCTTTACAAGTATTTCGCCATCTTCTGCAATTTTTACTTTATTACATTTAAATGGTATTCCAACTGTATCAATTCTAATATCATTAATTGGATTACAACTTACTACCGGAGAAGTTTCAGTTAAACCATAACCTTGTAATGTCGGAAGTCCTATCGAATTTAAAAAAATTCCTATTTCAGTATCTAAAGCGCCTCCTCCAGAAACAAAAGTTTTTAAATTCCCTCCAAATTGCTTTTTTATTTTTTTTCTTACTAAATTTTCCATTAGGAAATCAATTAATAAATTAAGAAAACTCATTTTCTCTTTATTTATTTTTTTTGCTCCTAACTTTAATGTTTGTTGAACAAATATTTTTTTGATTCCTCTAGCTTTTTTAAATGTAGAATTTATTTTTTGGTATAAATTTTGATAAAACCTTGGAACTGCTGTCATGATGTGTGGAGAACAATCTGACATATTTTTAACTAATTTATCTATACCCTCCGCATAAAAAACCCTTGCACCAACAGCAATCTGAATAAATTGAACAGCATGTTCATATGAGTGTGATAAAGGCAACCAAGTTAAAAATCTTGTTTCTTTTTCGAGTATTCCTTTTAATAATTCATATCCCCCGTCACAATTACTTAATATTCCTCCATGACTTAATATTACACCCTTAGGATTGCCTTGAGTCCCGGATGTATAAATAATACATGCTGGGTCACCTCTATTTACTTTTGGCTTGATAGATTCAATTTTGTAATCATCTAAATTATTTATTAAATCTTCTGTATTCAAATAATTTTTGAAATTCGTATTTTCAATTTTTTCAAAAGAGATAACTTTCTTAATTTTACCGAATTTGTCTATAATATTTTTTACTTTATTGTATTGTTCATTATCGGAAACAACTAGAACACTGGGTAGACAATCATTAATTATATATTCATAATCTTTATTTGTATAGGTTGTGTAGGCAGGGACAGTTATACCACCCGCTAACATTATAGCTAAATCCGAAATCATCCACTCTGGTCTATTTTCTGATATTAATAAGCAACGATCACCTAAATTAATAACTTTAGATATTTCATTTGATAATTTGATAACTAATGAATTAACTTCGTGCCAGCTAAAATTTTTCTCTGGTTTTTTAAGAGTTGATAAAAAATAATTTTCCTTACTCTGTTTGTTGTACTGATCAAAAAACAACTCCAACAGGTTATTGTATTTATTAAAATCCATATTGTTTTGGTGGGCAAAGAGAGACTCGAACTCTCACAGTATTGCTACTATTGGATTTTGAGTCCAACGCGTCTACCAGTTCCGCCATATGCCCATAAAATTATTCATTAATAATTAATAGTATAAAAATAATTAATATAATAGAAGTAAATATGTTTCGAAAACTTTATAATAAAACTATTATGCTTGCTGGCAGTAAAAACTCAAAATTCTTTTTGGGTGGTATTTCATTTATTGAAAGTTTTGTTTTTCCTATACCCCCAGACGTTATTATTATACCCATGACAATTGCGAAACCAAAAAAATGGTTAAGGATTGCACTTATCGCTACTCTAGGTTCTGTTTTGGGTGCAATTCTAGGTTACGTTATTGGATATATTTTTTTCAATGAAATTGGAATAAAAATATTTGAACTTTATGGAGTTGATAATACCTCATTTCTAAAAGAAAAAGTTTCCTCTGATGGTGGTGAGATCGCTTGGATAACTTTACTTGCTATTGCTGGCTTCACTCCTGTTCCATTTAAACTACTTACTATTACAAGTGGCTTTGTAAATTTTAATATTATTTATTTTATAATCGTTTCTTTTATAACAAGAGGTTCTAGGTTTTTTATTCTTGCATTTCTTATTGGCAACTTTGGTCCAACTATGAGAAAGATTATTGAAAAAAAATTAATTGTGCTCTCTTTAATATTTTCTTTTATTATCGTAATTATCGCTTATCTAGTTTATAATTTTCTCATAAATTTTGTTAGCTAATATGATAAATAAAATATTAAATTTTTTTTATCCAATCATTATTTTAGTAAGTATTTCCATAATTGCCTCTACTTTATATGTTGAACACATTTTATCTGTCCCACCTTGTAAATTATGTTTATATCAAAGAATTCCGTATGTTATTTCAATTATAATATGCTTTTTTGGTTATTTTTTTTCAGGAAATAAATTTTGGATACATTTGCTGATTGTTAATTTTTTATTAAGCACAGCTATTTCTGGATATCATGTGGGAATAGAAAATAATATTTTTGTTGAGTTTCCAGGTTGTGTTAACGAAAATCTCAATACAACTAATAAAGCTGAATTATTAAAAAATTTAAGCTCCTTTTTACCTAATTGTAAAGATGTAAACTTTACGATTTATGGTTTTTCGCTTGCGACTATTAATTTTATATTATCAATTGCTTTAACAATATTAACTATTAAATATTATTCTTATGAAAAAAACAGATAAAAAAAAGTTGGAAGAATTTATACGTGTAGATCATGCTGGTGAAAGAGGTGCCATAAAGATCTATGAGGGCCAACTACTTGCTTTAAGCACTTTTAACAAAGATGAAAAATTAAAAAAACTAGTAGAAGAAATGAAGCTTCATGAAGAAGAACATTCTGAGTATTTTGAAAAAGAAATATCTAAAAGAAAGATAAAACCAACTCGGTTTTTGAAACTCTGGGATATTCTAGGTGTTGGTCTTGGATTTGGTTCTACTCTTTTAGGAAAAAAGGCTGCAATGCTTTGTACAGCATCAGTTGAGGAAGTAATTGACAAGCATTACCAAAATCAAATTGATCAGATAGGTGATGACGAAATCGAACTTAGGAAAAAAATTATCAAATTTAGAGAAGATGAATTACATCATAAAGATATAGCATTTGAAGAGGGTGCATCAAAAGATGGTTTTTATAAAATTCTTGATGGAATAATTAAAACAGGATCAAAGATTGCAATTAAAATATCTGAAAAATACTAAATTAATTTTCTAATTCTACATCCCAATATAAATAATCCATCCAACTTTCGTGTAAAAAGTTTGGAGGAAAATTTTTACCGTTTTTGTGTAGATCTTCAGTTGTAGGCGCAAAAGGTAATATTTCTAATTTCATTCCTGACTTTTCTAACAGCCTTCCACCTTTTTGAACATTACAGCTTGAACAAGCAGTCACAACATTTTCCCAATTCGTTTTTCCTCCTTTAGATCTTGGAAGTAAATGGTCAAATGTAAGCTCATTTTTGCTACCACAATATTGACATGAAAATTTATCCCTTAAAAAAACGTTAAATCTTGTAAAGTTGGGGTTTCTTAGTGGTTTAACATAATCTTTAAGAGCAATTACACTTGGTAACTTCATGCTAAAAGATGGACTTCTGACTACTCTGTCATAATAATTTACAATAGAAACTCTATTTAAAAAAACCGACTTAATGGAGTCTTGCCAACTCCATAATGAAAGAGGATAATAACTTAATGGTCTATAGTCCGCATTTAAAACCAGGGCGGGACATTTTTCAAGTGAGACGATATTGTTGATCATTTATTAATCTTAACTGATATAATTTTTAAAATCAATATAACAAATTAAATTATAATTTAATTAGCTCTCAATGTTTTTTTTTAAGTAACTAAGAGCTAGGCTCGAAGCTTCAATTGGTATATTGTGTCCACAATTATTTATTAACTTAGTCTCTATATCAAATTTATTTCTAACAAAAAAATCTTTTGCCTCAAGAAAAAAATTCGAACTTACAATTTCATCTTGATCTCCATGTATCAAAAGTATTTTACTTTTATTTTTAATTCTTTTTTCTAGATTATTTATATTAATAATTTTACCCGAAAATCCAATAATGCAGTTAAATTTTTCTTTTGAGGTTACTCCAACATTAAGCGACATCATGCAGCCTTGGCTAAATCCACCAATGATAATATTTTTATTTGACAGTTGATATTGGCTTTTTACTTGTTCTACAAACTTCTTAATAATATTTTCAGCTTCTAGTGATTTTTCTAGTATATATGTATTATCGTCTTTTGATAAATCAAACCATTGAAAACCTACTGGATTTATTTCACATTTTTCATGACCATTCGGACACAAAAAAACTGTATTATTTAAAAATCTTTTCCAATTTAAAGTTAATAAGCTTATGTCTTTACCATCTCCTCCATATCCATGAAGAAGAATAACTGCATTTTTAATTGGCTTATCTTTTTCAGGATTAATAATTACAGTATCAAGGCAAAATGTCATATTATTTTAGTTAAAATTTATAATATTAGTTTATATATCATACTATGATATCTGGAACTTTAGTAAAAATCATCTCCATTGTATTATTGATGTCTGTTGGAATTGTCCTTGTTCTTGGAATAGCAAATTTATTTAAAGGTGGATCTAATAAAAAATCAAATAAACTAATGCAGTTAAGAGTTATATTGCAATTTATAGCAATTATTGCACTTATAGCTTTTGCATATTTTTTTAAAGATTAAAACTTAATCAATTGATAAAATAAGCTAAACCAACTTTATATAATTAATAATTATGAATAAAAAAAGTAAGTCTGTTTGGAGCACAAGGATCAAAGCTAAAACTTCTAATGTTTTTCAAAGAATTTCTAGCTCTATAGATATTGATCGTAGACTTTTTAAAGAAGACATTGATGGATCAATTGCGCATGTAGAAATGTTGAATAGACAAAAAATAATTAGTTTCAAAGTTAAAAATAAGATTATTTGGGGACTAAAAAAAATACATAATCAAATTTTAAAAAAAAAATATATTTTTGATTATAAAGATGAAGATATTCATATGAGTATAGAAAATAAACTTTTTGAAATTATAGGAGATGATGCTGGATTTATTCATACAGCAAGATCTAGAAATGATCAAGTTTTAGTTGACTTTAAAATTTGGATGACCAAATCTAATAAGAAATTAATTAATATGTTAGATCAAACAATTAAAAATATTTTAAAAATAGCTGATAAAAATATTTTTACAATTATGCCAGGTTTTACCCATTTAAAAAATGCTCAAGCAATTTCCTTTGCACATTATATGTTGGCTTATGTTGAAATGTTTAATAGAGATAAAAAAAGATTTAAAAATAATTTTGAAAGCCTTTATGAAAATCCCTTGGGTTCTGCAGCATTATCAGGAACTTCATTTAATATAGATAGGAAATTTACAACTAAAAAACTTGGGTTCAAATTACCAACTAATAACTCAATTGACACTGTTTCTGACAGAGATTTTGTATTAGATTTTCTGTATTCATCTTCTATTAGCGCTATGCATATATCAAGGATAGCTGAAGAATTTATTATTTGGAACTCGGATGCATTTAGACTCATTTCATTAAATGACTCTATAGTTACAGGTTCATCGATTATGCCACAAAAGAAAAATCCTGACTCATTAGAATACTTAAGAGGAAAAGTTGGAAGTGCATATGGCAATTTGTTCTCAATGATGACAGTCTTGAAGGGTCTTCCCCTATCATATTTTAAAGATCTTCAAGATGATAAAAAATTTGTTTTTGATACTTTTGATAATTTGATTGATTCTTTTAAAATATTAAATGAAGTGTTAAATAATTTTACCGTAAACAAAAATGAAATGCTAAATCTCGCTAAAAAGGGACATATAACAGCAACTGACCTTGCAGATTATTTTGTAAAAAATCACAATTATACGTTTAGAAAATCTTATCAAATTGTTGCGTTAATTGTTAATTATTGTGATAGAAATAAAAAAAATCTATCTGAGCTGACACTGAAAGAACTAAAAAAGATAGAACCAAATGTAAAAGAAGATGTAATTAAAGTTTTTGATCTCAAAAATTCAGTAAATTCAAAAAAATCTTTTGGTGGAACATCTTTTGATAACATCAAGAAAATGATAAACAAATATAAGAATGCTTAAAAAATTAATTGTATTATTATTTCTTTTTATACCAATTTTTTCATGTGGAAAAAAAAGTGATCCAATTTATGAGAAAAAATCAGGGTTGATTAAAATGAAAGTCTATGGAACAAGTGGTAGTTAGTATTTAACTATTAAAATTAACTCTTGATGCATTATATTAAAAATAAGCTTTTTATAGATAGGATATCAGTTGATAAGATTGTGAGTCGATTTGGAACTCCAACTTATTGCTATTCTTATAAGCAGTTGAAAGATAACGTATTAAAATTTCAAAATAGTTTTAATAAAATTAAACCTCTTATATGCTTTGCTGTAAAGGCAAATAACAACACAAAATTATTAAACGAGATAGGTAAGTTAGGGTTAGGAGCAGATGTAGTATCGAAAGGTGAACTAATGGCAGCCTTAAAATCAAAAATTAATCCCAAAAAAATTGTTTTTTCGGGTGTAGGAAAAACTTATGATGAAATTAGATATGCTGCAAAAAATAAAATTCTTTTAATTAATGCTGAGTCGAAAAGTGAAATAGATACAATTCTGAAAGTTGCAAAGTCAATCGGTAAAAGAATTAGTATTGGGATTAGATTAAACCCAAATGTAGATGCTCGTACAATTAAGGAAATTACTACTGGAAAAAATTCGAATAAATTTGGTCTTATCGAAAAAGAAGTATTACAATTAATTAACTTTTATAAAAGATCAAAGTACATTCATATCAAGTGCCTTAGTGTACATATAGGCAGTCAAATTACGAGTCATATACCCTATATAAAAATGCTTAAATCTGTTCAGAAAATAATAAATAAATCTAAATTTATTTTTGAATATATTGATCTAGGTGGTGGAATGGGTATCGATTACAAAAATTCTAATAAAATTTTAGATTATAAAAAATATTCAGTAGAGATACTTAAATTTGTAAAAAGAAATAATGTTAAAATAATTTTTGAACCCGGTAGATCAATTATTGGAAATACAGGATATTTGTTATCAAAAATAATTTATATTAAAAAAACAAGTAAAATTAATTTTGTAATTATTGATTCTGGAATGAATGACTTAATAAGACCAGCACTTTACAAGGCATTCCATAGAATCTTACCAAGTAAAAAAAGTGGGCGTAAAATTTTAAAAAAACACGACTTTGTTGGTCCTATTTGTGAGACAACAGATAAATTTTTGTCGGTTCGTTCATATCAAAAACTTAATGAGGGAGACAATATTGTTATTTGTGATGTAGGTGCTTATGGTAAAGTTTTAAGTTCAAATTATAATCTAAGAATAAGTGCAAATGAAATCTTAATAAAATCCTCAAAGGTTTTTAGTATTAGAAAAAAAGAAAACTTTCAAAATATCATTTCATAAATGAATAAAGGATCAATTTTTAAATTTTTTTTTTATTTTGGTACTGTACTTGTTTGTATAATTTTTATACCTGCTTTATTACTTCCAAAAAAAATAATGCTAATTGGTGGTAAATTATTAGGTTATTGGATAAAAATTTCTTTACGTATATTCTTATCAGTAAAAATTGAAGTTAGGGGAATTCAAAATATTCCTAAAAATGAACCATTTTTTATTGCATCACTACATCAGTCATTGTTTGAAACTTTTTATTTACAGACTATATTTAACAATCCAATCTTTATTTTAAAAAAAGAATTACTTAAAGTTCCTATTTTTGGTTGGCATTTAAAAAAAATTGGTTCAATATCAATAGATAGAGATAAGATTAGTAGAGAAAATTTAGGTTTTTACGATAAAATAATTAACACAACTACTAAAACTAAAAGACCGCTTATAATTTTTCCACAAGCAACTAGAACAGCTATTAATGATAAGTTGCCATTTAAAAAAGGAGTTTCAAAAATATACAGTAAATTAAATTTTATTTGTCTACCTGTTGCATTAAATTCAGGAAATGTTTGGCCTAGATCTGGCGAAATGACTTCAAATAAAACTATTATAATTAGTATTCTTAATCATATACCTGTTGGTTTGGAACCTGAGACTTTTCAAAAGCAGATTGAGGAAAATTTGTACGGCGAACTTGAAAAGATTAGTTAACCTTTCATTGGCATTATAACATAAATACTATCAAAGTCTGCTGGATCTTTTATCAAGGCTGGAGATCCTGACTCTTTTAAATATATTTCAATTTTATCCCCATCCATATTTGAAGCAACATCTATCAAATATCTTGGATTAAAACTTATCTCTAAATTATGATCAAATTTTACAGACAAACTTTCCTTTCCATCACCGCTATTACTATTATTCACAGATAGATTAAGTGTATTATCTGCTAATTCCATTCTTAAACCGTCCTTTTTATCTAAAGAAACAGATGCAACTCTGTCAACTGATGTTAAAAAAGGTTTTAATTCAATTTCTAATTTTTTTTGGTTATCCTTGGGGATTACTTGATAATAATTAGGAAATTTTCCATCTATTAATTTCGATATTAAAATTGACTTGTTAAATTCAAATTTAATTTTGGATTTTACATTTGAAATTTTAACATCACCACTATAATCATCAAGCAAAGAACACAGTTGGAAAATTGTTTTTTTTGGGAGAATTATTGGTTCAAATTTTAAATCATCTGAAATTAGTATTTTTGATATTGCCATTCTATGACTGTCAGTAGCGACAGCGGTAAGATATTTTTTTTCTTCATTTTCTACACAGTGTAAAAAAATTCCACTTAAGTAATGTCTAGTTTCATCATTCGATACCGAAAACTTACATTTATTTAACAATTTTAATAATTTTTTTGAATTAATTGTGAATTCATTTTCATTAAAATTTTCCTCTGTAATTGGAAATTCTGAAGCCTTGAGACAATTGAGGTTAAATGTAGATTTATCAGACTCCAGATTTATTTTATTTTCATTTACTAAATTAAAATCTATCTTTTTTTCATTATTAAATTTTCTAACTATATCATACATTATTGAACAAGATGTGGTGGTTTTTCCTTCCTCTAATATTTCTATATTTGAAATATTTTGTACAAAAATTAAATCTAAGTCTGTAGCTGTAATCTTGAGATTTGCATTTTTAGCCTCAAGCAAAACGTTGGATAATATTGGCAAAGTACTTCTCTTCTCTATTACGCCTTGGCAATAATTTAAAGAGTTTTGCAAATCTTTTTGATTTACACTAAATTTCATCTTGCTTGTTATATAAAATTTTATTCTTTAAACTATCAATTTTCATATTTAATTCGCTGTCTTCTTTCTTTAATTTTTCTATTGTTTTTACGGAATGAATTACAGTTGTATGGTCTCTATTGGAAAAAGCTCTTCCAATTTCTGGTAGTGATTTTGATGTTAATAGTTTTGCTAAATATATTGCAGCTTGTCTCGGTCTAACTAAATATCTAGACCTTCGCGATGAAAGCATCTCGTTTTTGCTTATCTTAAAATATTTACAAACTATTGTTTGAATACTATCTATGGTTACTTTATTTTCATAAATATTTAACAAATCTTTTAAAATAATTCGTGTCTCAGATAAAGTTGGAACTCTATTATATATTCTGGAGAAGGATACAATTCGGTTAAGTGCTCCAACCAACTCTCTTACACTTGATTTAATCTCTGAACAAACAAATTTTTGTATTTCATCAGAAAGAGTAATGGTGTTACTGTTCAAGGAAGCAAGATCCAAAAGTTTTTTTTTAATTATTTCTGATCTTAAATTAAAATCTGGATTTTGAATATCCACGACCAGCCCTCCAGAAAATCTAGATTTAATTCTTTCTTGTATTCTTATAAGTTTATTTGGTGGTCTATCCGCAGTTAAAACAATTTGTGAACCCTTGTCTAATAAAGTGCTAAAGGTGTGAAAGAATTCCTCTTGTAGAGCCTCTTTTCCATTCATAAATTGAATGTCATCTATTAATAAAACATCCGTATTTCTAAAATAATCCTTAAACTTTATCATTTCATTGGATTTAATTGATTTCACAAAATGATACATAAACCTTTCTGCAGATATGAACATTACTTTCTTGCTTGATTTTAGCTTTAGTCCGATAGCATTAAGCAAATGAGTTTTTCCCATTCCAACGCCAGAATACAAGTATAAAGGGTTATAATTTGAAAAACTTTCTGTTATTTTTTTTGATGCTTCAAAAGCTAAACTGTTGCTTGATCCCACAACAAAATTGTCAAAATTTTTGTTCGGATCAATTCTGTTATACTGAATAAAAGAGTCCTTAATAAATGTTACATTGTCGTCTTTGTTATCATTTAAGTAACTTTGATTTGATTTACTTTCATTATTTGGAACCGTAGTAGAAGAATTTATTTTAAATTCAATTCTACTTAGATTTTTATTATGTGATTTAATTATTTGAATAACATTATCTAGATACCTTGATGTAATCCAATCTCTAATAAATCTCGTTGGAACAGAAATCAATAAATGATCAGAATTTGTTTCAATCAGTTTCATTTTTTTTAACCAACTCTCACAAACTTCTTTTCCAAATTTAGTTTTAAAGTCTTCTTGCACTAAGTCCCAATTTAAATTTTCTGAATTTTGATGATTTACGTTTTGATTTAATGAATTGTTCATTAATCTTGTTAAATATGAAATACTAATTTTATGCAATTGATAAATTTTGTTTTTTAAAAAAAAAATGTAATCCTCAATTGAAAAATTATTTTTAGAAAAAATAAAATCTTAGATTGAATCTGTAAAAACAATTTTTCACCTTTAAACAAAAGTATAAATAAAATTTATATCAAGTTTGTTTACTTTATATATTTTCGTAGATTTGGTATTAATTTAAATAAAATAATACAATTAGTTGATTCAATTAAAGAGAGTTTATTCTCTTTGTAATTCTCGAAACATTTCTTGCTGCGTTTTGTTTTTTAATTACACCTGTTTTTGCAATTTTCATCAACTCTGAATTTAATTTAGGTAAATATACTAGCGCACCCTTTTTGTCTTTTTTTTCAATTAATAGGTTAATTTTTTTAATTGCGTTTCTATATCTACTTTTTCTAGACTTATTAACTGAAGTTTGTCTTTGAATTCTTCTATTTGTTTTAATTGCTGATTTAGTATTAGCCATTGCGCGCTTATATAGCTTGGTTATTTTATGTGGTCAATTAAATTTTTCTACTATTTTTGACACATATTACACATGTAAGTTGATCTATTTGATATATTGATTTTTAAGATAGTTCCTAAACAAAATTTATTTTTACACCTTTCATTCTTTCTATTATATGCTCTGAATTCTTTCTGGTAGGACCCTGTTTTACCTTTTATTGAATGGAAGTCATTAATAGTTGTTCCACCCTTTTTAATTGAGCGCCTTAATACTTTTCTAGTGAAAAAAATAATTTGGTTAATTTCATTAGTATTAATTTTGCCGGAAGATTTAAGGGGATTTATTTTTGAGAGGTTTAAAATTTCGCTAGCGTAAATATTTCCTATTCCAGATAAAAACTTTTGATCAATCAAAATATTTTTAATATTCTTTTCTTTTTTATAAAAATACTTTTTAACATAACTTAAATTAAATTCTTTTTTGAAAGGATCTGGTCCAAGTTTACTAAAATAGTTTTTTAAATTAACCTCTCCTTTTATTAAGTTTATAAATCCAAATCTTCTTGGATCATTGAAAATTATAGAGAAATTTCTAAAATAAAAAAAAATATGGTTATGTTTTTTTGGAAGGCTTTTAGATTGATAAAAACTTAAATTTGTATTCATTGGTTTATCATTATTTCTTATTAAATGTAGTGTTCCTGACATACCTAGATGAATTACTAAAAATAAATTATTTGTAAATTCAATTACTACATATTTTGAAATCCTTTTTACTTTTACCACTTTAAGAAAAGACAATCTTTTTGAAATGTTTTGTGGAACAGGAAATCTTAATTTTTTATTTTTAACTATAATTCTTAGCAAATTTTTATTTAATATATATTTTTCAAGTGACTGTTTAACTACTTCTACTTCTGGTAATTCTGGCATATGAGACTATATTATTAAAAATTAAAAAAATAAAAATGCAACAAAAACTACAAAACACCAAAAATCTTGTATCTGAAGTATTTAATAAAGTTTATGATAGATACGACCTAATGAATAATTTAATGTCATTTGGAGTCCATAAATCCTGGAAAAGACAATTATTATATGCCATGAAACCAAAACAAAATAAAAAATTAATTGATGTTGCTTGTGGTACAGGAGATATTGCTAAATTATTTTTGGATGAAACTAAAAGTAAATCAAAAGTCCAGTGTGTTGATCCAAACAAAAATATGATTAATTTTGGAAAAAAAAAACTTAGAAATTACAAAAATATATCATGGAAAATAGCTTCTGCAGAAAAATTACCATTTAAAGATTCTGAATTTGATTATTATGTAATAAGTTTCGGAATAAGAAATACAAAAGATTTAAATAAAACTCTTTCTGAAGCATATAGAGTTTTAAAAAGGGGAGGTAGATTTTTTTGCCTTGAATTTTCAAAAATTAATAATGATTACCTAAATTTTTTTTATCAAAATTATTCAAAACTTATACCTGTTATAGGTGAATTCGTTGTGGGAGATAAAAAACCTTATAAATATTTAATTGAGAGTATTAGTCAATTTGTCAATCAAGATGAGCTACTTGAATTAATGAGGAAAAATAAATTTGATAAGTGCAACTATCTAAATTTAAATGGTGGAATTGTTTCTCTACATAGTGCTTGGAAAATTTAATGATAACAAAAATAATTACATTATTTAAAATTGGTAGAAAATTAGCCTTGTCTGATGCATTGAATATAGTTTCTAAAGTTTATGAAGTTCCGGTACTAATAAAAATTTTATTTAATCTTTTAGGTGTGTTTGGTGAAAAAAAATATAATCAAAACTGTGATGAAGAGGAAAGACTTTGTAGATCTATGGAGTCCATGGGTATTACATTTATCAAACTTGGACAATTCTTAGCAACTCGACCTGATATAATTGGAGAAAAACTATCTAATCAATTACAAACACTTCAAGACAAAGTTCCACCATTTCCAAAAGATATTGCTTTAAATGAAATTAAAAAGGGAGTTGGAGAAGATAATTTTAACGATTTTATAAATATTTCAGAACCGATTGCTGCAGCTTCAATCGCCCAAGTGCATAAAGCACAAATTAAACACGAGGATATTTTAAAAGAAGTCGCAATAAAAGTCTTAAGACCAAGTATAAAAAAAGTATTTAATGAAGAGATTGAAGCATTAATGTTACTTGCTTATATTATAGAGACCTTGGTAAAAAAAACAAAAAGATTAAAGCTTGTAGAAGTTGTTTTTTTATTAAAAGAAATAACAAATCATGAAATGGATTTAAGATTTGAAGCTGCAGCTGCTAATGAATTCTATGAAAATACAAGTAATGATGCTGGTTTTAAAATTCCAAAAACGTATTGGAAACTTACCAGCGATAATGTTTTAACTTTAGATTGGGTTGAAGGAATTTCAATAAGAGAAGTTGATAGAATAAAATCTCTTGGTGTTAATTTAAAAACTCTTGCCAGAGACATAATTCAACACTTTCTAAGACATGCTGTAAGAGATGGATATTTTCATGCTGATATGCACCAAGGAAATTTACTTGTTGATAACAGTGGTCAATTAATCTTTATAGATTTTGGTATAATGGGTAGAATCGATAAAATAAATCGAAGGTTTTTAGCTGAAATATTGTATGGGTTTATTAAAAGAGATTATAAAAAAGTAGCTGAAGTTCATATCACTGCTGGTCTTGTTCCACAAAATGTAAATTCAGAAGAATTAGCGCAAGCTTTAAGATCAATTGGGGAACCAATATTTGGCCAGTCTGTTAAAGATATTTCTGGAGGTAAATTACTTAAACAATTATTTGATATTACCGAAAAATTTAACATGCAGACACAACCACAATTACTTCTTCTTCAAAAGACAATGGTGGTTGTTGAAGGGGTTGCAAGAAAACTAGATCCAGATGCAAATATATGGGAGATATCACAGCCGGTTTTGGAAAAATGGCTTAAAGAAACTAAAGATCCAATTAATGAAATTGGCAATATACTGAAAGATACCTCTGAAGTTTTAAAAAAACTACCTGAATTACCTCAAGTTATGGATAAAGCAAATCAAGCTTTAACCTTTTTAGCAAGTGGGCAAATACCTCAAAATTCAAATGCTTACTCGTCCCTTAGTGAAAAAAGAGTGGAACTTAAATCTTTTAAAAATCAAAGTATTATTGGTTTATTATTCCTTGTAATTTTATCAATCATAGTATTTTAATTTCAATATGAAAAATTTGATGAATAAAAAAATATTATTAGTTATTTGTGGGGGAATCGCTGCGTATAAATCCCTAGAATTGATCAGAATTCTTAAAAAAAATAATTGCCAAGTAAAAACTATATTAACTAAAGGTGCGTTAGAATTTATAACCCCTTTGTCTGTTAGCTCCCTCTCTCATGAAAAAGTTTACACCGATTTATTTGACTATAAATATGAAGCAGAGATGGATCATATTTCTTTGTCTAGATGGTCTGATCTAATACTTTTTGCCCCAATTACTGCTAACAAAATCGCTCAATTAAGTAATGGTTTAGCAGAAGATTTAGCTACAACCTTAGCACTTGCTTCAGATAAAAATATTTTTATAGCCCCATCAATGAATGTTAGAATGTGGGAAAACAAAATAACAAAAGCTAATTTAAAAAAACTTATTAAATTTGGCTATAATGTCATAGGTCCAGATATTGGAGAAATGGCCTGTGGGGAATACGGACTCGGGAAATTCTCTGATCCTATACAAATTTCAAGTATAATTAATAATTATTTTAAAAATTTAAATGAAAACAAAAAATTCAAGGCACTAGTTACTGCTGGACCTACTAGAGAATATATTGATCCAGTAAGGTTTATTACAAATAGATCCTCTGGAAAGCAAGGTTACGCAATTGCAGAACAGCTTCAGAAGAATGGTTTTGATACCACACTTATTTCAGGACCAACTAATCTAAAATCACCAGATGGTGTAAATGTTGTTAATATTAATAGTGCCAATGAAATGTACAAAAAGACAATAGAAAATCTTCCTGTTGATGTGGCTGTATTTGCTGCAGCTGTTGCTGACTTTAAGATAAAAGAAATTAATTTTGAAAAAATTAAAAAAGAAAACTTTGATAAGTTAGAAATTGAAAAAACTGACGATATTCTAGGTCGTATTTCAATGCATAATAGTCTAAGACCTAAGCTAATAATAGGATTTGCAGCAGAGACCAAAAATTTAAATGAAAACTCTATAAAAAAATTAAATCAAAAAAATTGTGATTGGATAATTGCCAACGATGTCTCTAATAAAAAGATTGGATTTGATAGTGAATACAACGAAGTAAAAATATTTAAAAAAAATGAAGCAAATATTCACAAAATTTCAATCAACACAAAGGAAATGATTGCTAAAACGTTGGTAAAAAAAATTACTGATGAACTAAAAGCAAATGCATAAAATCCTTATTAAAAAACTAAATCATAAAGTTAATTTGCCAAAGTATAAAACTGATGGGTCTTCAGGGATGGATCTTATGGCCTTTCTGGATAAACCAATAATAATAATGCCACAAAAGTCAGAGCTAATACCTACGGGCATATCTATAGCTATTCCTGATAATACGGAAATACAAATCAGACCTAGGTCAGGATTAGCAGCTAAAAATAATATTTCTGTTCTCAATACTCCCGGAACGATAGATAGTGATTACCGTGGTGAACTAAAGGTTATTTTATATAACCATGGTAAAAAAGAATTTATAGTTAATAACAATGATAGAATTGCTCAAATAGTAATGGTTCCAATTCTTAAAGCAGCTTTTGAAGAAGTAGAAGACCTTCCAGAAACAATTAGAGGTCAGGGTGGATTTGGATCTACAGGTAAATGATTCGAAACAATAAAAATTATATTGATAGATATTCTAGGCAAATTATTCTAAAAAATATAGGTATATTAGGTCAAAAGAAAATTAACTTATCAAAAATTTTAATAGTTGGTGCAGGAGGACTCGGTTGCCCAGTCTCAGACCTTCTGTGTAGGGCGGGTGTAGGTGAAATTGGTATAGTGGATAATGACAAAATATCTCTTTCGAATCTAAATAGACAGACACTATTTAACACCTCTGATATTAATAAATACAAAGTTGATGTGTTAAAAAAAAAATTAAATCAGATTAACCCTTTGGTCAAAATAAATACTTTTAGGAAAAGAATTAATGAAAAAAATATAAATAATTTAATATCAAAATATCAAATTGTTGTTGATGGTTCAGATAATTTTAATACAAAATTTTTATTAAATGAAAAATCTATAAAATTTAAAAAAAAACT
>MDTD01186896.1_pt1 | contig 16784 bp, 14 predicted proteins | sample 811221 | NCBI WGS metagenome assembly MDTD01 (sample SAMN05326646, study PRJNA326480) | marine metagenome | isolation source: seawater | place: Pacific Ocean: South West | collected 2011 | reverse complement strand
TCCCGGCAGCTTATGAGCCCATCGAGCAGCCCGGGAACCCTGGTTCGGCGGTGCAACCATCACGCAACCTCTCCACTGGAATCGATCCGCGAGCTGGCGAACGATGATGCCCCCCATGGAATGGGTCACCACGAAGAGTTCACGATTAGGCAGATCCGACTCGATCAACGTCGCGACTTGTTCCGCGGATTCGATGATCGACTGCTTGCGACTGGCGTAGGTCGTCCACCAGGTGTCCCAGCCCTCCGATTCCAGACGCCGTTTCAACCGACGCATGGAATGACGGGTTCTTGCCAGACCATGCAGGAGGACGACAGTGGGAGCCATGGTCTGCCAGTCTCTCTGACGAGCCATACCCTCGTCAAGATGTCCTCCAGAGCTCGTGGATCCGCATTCGCTCGGCAGCGGATAGAATCAACATCAGATGGCTTCATCCAAAGGCAACATCTTTCAGGCACCTCGTGGAACGCGGGATTTCTTCCCGACCGAGATGGCGATGCGTCGCTACATCGAAGCATGCTGGCGTGATGCCTCGATCCAGTTCGGTTTTCAGGAAATCGACGGACCCACCTACGAACATCTCGACCTCTACACCGTGAAGTCCGGACCCGGCATCGTGAGTGAACTGTTCAGCTTCAAGCGAAGCGGCGGTGAAACTGAATATGCCCTGCGACCCGAGTTCACGCCGACTCTTGCGAGAATGGCCGTTGCCCGCGGCAACGCCCTTCCCGTACCGACGAAATGGTTCTCGATGCCGTGTCTGTTCCGGGCCGAACGCCCGCAAAGAGGTCGATTGCGTGAACACTTCCAATGGAACGTCGACATCCTGGGCCTCTCGAACGCCGATACCGACGCGGAACTGATCTCCGTGGCCATCGCCGGGCTCGAGAAACTGGGACTCGATCCCTCCATGGTCCAGGTCAAGTACAGCCATCGTGACGTGGTCGCGAAACTGCTCTCCGGACTCGGCGTGACCGACGACCATCTTCCAGCAGCCTTCGATCTGCTCGACAAACGTGACAAGATGCCGGCTGACGTCTTCACTGAGAAGGCCTCCGAGCTCGGACTCGATTCGACCGCGGTCGAACGATTCGATCAACTGGCACATGCCACCACTCAGCCAGGTGCCCACCCATCGACGCTTGGTGAACTTGATCCCGATGATCTCGAACAACTGGTCGCCATCCATGAAGCGCTGGTGCATCATGGAATCACCGACTGGTGTCATGTCGATCTGGGCATCGTGCGAGGACTGGCCTACTACACGGGGACCGTCTTCGAGATCCATGAGACATCGGGTGCCGAACGGGCTATCGCCGGCGGTGGTCGGTACGACCATCTCGTCGAACTCTTCGGAGGACCCGCCACACCCGCCTGCGGTTTCGGCATGGGTGATGTGGTGCTGTCGTTGGTTCTTCAGGATCGTGGGCTGCTGGACACCGAATCGCTTCTTCCAAGACCGGATGCCTTCGTTGTCTGCGCCGATGATGGTGCAGCCGATCAGATGGTTCCAGTTCTCGCGAGACTGAGGCAGCGTGGACTCCACGCACGTCGCTCGTACAAGAGCACTCGCAACATGGGCAAGCTACTCAAGGAAGCCGGTCAGCATCGTTCAAGATGCGCCGTCATTCTCGGCCGTGAATTTCAGGATGGCATCGTCATCGTCAAGGATCTCGATGCCGGCGAACAGCATGACGTACCGCTCACCGAACTCGAGTCGACCGTGATCAGGTTGCTGAAGACGTCATGAGAGCGTTGATCATCACAGCTGTTCAGGCGGAGGCCGAGGCCATCGGCCAATTGTCGGATACCACCGTTGTCGCTGGCGGTGTCGGTAGAACCAATGCCGCGGCCTCGACCACAAGATGTCTTCTGGAGGATGGCCCCTTTTCAATGGTGATCAGTGCTGGAATCGCGGGCATTCTTCCCGGCAACGACCTCGAGGTCGGGGATGTCCTGCTGGCCAATGAATGCGTCTACATGGAAGAGGGCATAGAAACCCCCGAGGGCTTCCAGGATCTGGATGCCATGGGTTTCCCACTGGGCGAGTTCAGGGGAAACCATGTTCCGGTCGATGGCCCATTGCTTGAGAAATGCCCTGCCCATCTGCCAAGAGGACCAATTGCCACGGTGGCGACCTGTTCCGGGACGGATGAACTCGCCAGTCTCGTCGAGAAGAGAACCGGTGCGATGGCGGAGGCCATGGAAGGCGCGGCCGTCCTCCATGCTGCCGGCCTACTCGGTGTGCCGGGCCTCGAGATCCGATCCATGAGTAATTTCACCGGTCATCGATCCGCTCAGCAATGGGATATTCCCAAGGCACTCGAGTCGCTTCGTAACACCGTCGAAGCGATCGTGTCCTCGTTCAAAGACTGATTCAACAATCAAAAAATAGGGCCACTAATCCCCCCATCTCATCCAGTCCGTTTCAAGGGCATGGCTCGTTCAATCCTCTGAAAGAGCCCACTTCAGACGAGGGTTGTCATCGCCGACCCCAACTAGGTCTTCATCCCCTGCCTATTGCACCCTTCTCCAAAGGACTGGAGCCATCATGCGTCTGCAACTGGGTCGCCCGACAGGACGACCAATAGCCATTGATCTTGGTTTCTCCGCCACGCGGCTTCTGCAGCGAGGCGGCTCCGAGGACAGAAACATCATTGCAGCAGACGAGATCCCCGTTCCGGATGAGTATGGTGAGGATCCGGTCCGAAGGCTGGCCCATCTCGCCGATGAACTACCCCGGGTTCTGAGGGAAGGGGCGTTTAGAGGCAAGCGTGTCATGCTCGCGATGCCAGCCTGCGCAACCACCATCCAGCACATGCAGCTGGATGCCTCGGAGATTCGCAATCCGGATCTGGCGATCCAGACCAAGCTCCATTCCTGTGAAGGGGAGCAGATGGCTCGATGGATCGATGTGACCGACATACACCGCAATGGAAAGCCCCAATCCGAAATCATCTGCCTGGCTATCTCCAGAGATCTCGTTATGCAGCATGTCGAGATGCTCCATGCCCTGAAGCTGGACATCGTCGGAGTCCATACGCAGCCGATCATGCTGGCGGCATCCTTCAATCATCTCAATCGCCGCGCCAACGACAACGAGCAGGCCACGCTGTATGTGGATCTTGGCTACGGAGGCACCACGATCGCCATCACCCACGGCATGCAGGTTGTCTTCGCCAGACGAGTACCCGTCGGTGGGTGGCACTTCGATCGTTCCATTTCCAGATCATTGAACTGCGATCTGGCTGCCGCCCGCGCACATAGATTGGCATTGACCACACCCGAACCGTCAAAGGTCAGAACGGGAGATGAGAAATCCGAACCAGGCAGCAGTGGTGTCGCCATGCTGGATGCGGCGATTCGACAGGCTGGCGGACATCGGGAACGTCGCAGCGGTCAACAGCCAAGTGGCACCAGCGGCGCTGTCGCAGCAGCCAGCATGCCGCCTTCAAGCATCGATCTCTCCGAACTGCTGGAGACACTGGTGGATGAGATATCCCTGTGCATCCGCTACCACAAGGGGCTCTTCCCGCAGGCGTCCATAGGAAGATCAATCTTCGTGGGCGGTGAATCACGACAATCGTGGCTCTGCCGCCACATCGTTCAGGCGATCAAGCTACCCGGGCAGGCCGGCGACCCACTCTCCAGACTTCACACCGGCGATGACGCGACCGGCCTCATTGGTTGGGCCAATCGACCTCGACCCGAATGGAGCATCTGCGCCGGCCTTCTGGAACACGGAAGCAATCGAAAGGTGAAGGTATGAACGACAGTTTTCTGCCGCTGGAGTACACCGAGCAGAAGATCGACCGTCGCACCCATGTGATGGCGATGCTTCTCTTCTTCATCGTGATGGGTGCCGTGTTCGCGGCATTCATGTGGAAACGCGATGAATGGAAACGTGTCGAGTCGGTCCGTCAGGAGATCGAGCAGCGATACGAGGCGGCGGGCGTCGAGGTGGAGGAACTCATGGCCCTGAAGGTCGCCCAGCAAACGACCGTGAACCGGGCTGCGTTGGCGGCCGCACTGGTCGAGAAGGTGCCTCGCTCGATACTGCTTGCGGAACTGATCAACCACATGCCCCAGGGACTCGGTCTGTTGGAGTTCAAGCTGGAATCCAGCCGGATACTGCCGCCCAAGTCGGACAAGAACAAGTCCGCCAAGGGCCGAAAGTCCCGGTCCGGCACACGATCCGTTGGGGAGAAGTCCATTCCCAAGCCACCGCAGTATGACAGCCGAATTTCCCTGACAGGATTCGCACCAACCGATGTGCACGTCTCCGAGTTTCTTGCCGAGCTGAACGGCCATCCACTTCTTCGCGATGTGAATCTCGTCTCCTCCAAGGAGACCATCGAGGAGGACCGCACCATTCGTGAATTCAAGTTGACAGCCTCACTTCAGCAGAATGCAGATGTTCGAAGACTGGCTTCGGAAAACCCGGCTACATCGAGTTCCAGAAACGTATTCATCTCCTCGGGAGCTTCCAGCAATGATGAATAGCCATACCAGACAGATCCTGTACGTCTGTGTGCTGCTGGCCGTGCCTCTGGCGGCTTGGTACTTCGTGTTCGTGCCTCGGAACGATGACATCGACAGGACAACTCGCGCTATTGCGGAGCGGGAGGAACAGCTGCAGTTGATAGCGACCGCCATCAGCGAGATGGGCGATGTTCGACAGGCGGTTCTGGATGGAGAAGCCGCGATTGAACGAGTCGAGGCCAAGTTGCCTTCGCGACAGGATGTCGAAAGCATTCTCGAGCAGGTGTGGCAGGTGGCTCGACGCAATGACCTGACCGTCAAGTCCGTCAAGACGATGCCGGCCGTGACATCCACCGTCTATCGCGAGCTGCCGCTCCGTGTCGATCTCGAAGGACCATTCAAGGGGTACTACCGCTTTCTGCTTGAGCTTGAGAACCTCCCTCGAATAACCCGGATATTCAACATGCATCTCAAAAGGCCCGGGGCATCACGGATGAAGGATGATCGTGCGCCGGGTGACATCCATGCGGATTTCGAATTGAGCATCTACTTCTCGGACGAGACCGACTCTCTGGCCTGGAATCAGGAGATGACGCGATGACAGAAAATTGGGAATCAGATGGATTCGAACAGACACCCATGCTCGAACCCGAATTCGATGAAATCGACGAATTCGAGGAGCTACCTTCGTTCGCCAGAAGGAATCGACGGAGACCAGCCATCCTGATGGCGACGGTCTTCGCCGGGGGACTGGCAGCCATCGTGATCATGCGTTCACTCACTGGTGGCATCGGGCAGGTGATGGCGAACACCGGCATCGAGAGCACGGTCAACGGATTTCTCGACTTCATGCGAGATGGAAAATCCACCAAGCCGGCCAGGAAGCAGGCAATCAGTCCGAGCCCCTTCGATGATCTTGTCACGGATCACTATGCATCCCTTCAGGTGCCGGCGGAATCTTTGCGAAGCAACCCTTTCATCATTCCATGGACCGTAAGCAACGAGACACACACAGTATTGAACAGATCCCAGATCTCCCCCCGCCAAAGACGGGCTATCCGTCTTCAAGAACTCGAGGCGGCAACAGATCTTCTCGAATTGCAACTTGTCATGACCGGCAGCAATCCGATCGCGACCATAAACGAACAGGCTGTACGTGTTGGTGATGTGATCCGTGTCGATGACCGGGATATGACTTGCATACTGCGTTCGGTATCCAGCCATTCCGTTCAGGTCGAGATTCTAGATGACATGCTCGGACTGGAGACCGTCGTCACAATCCCTCTGAGGCGCCATGAATAGAACCAAAAAGACAAATTTGAGCACTCGTGAATACGATCTTGACGGCCTCATGCAGGAACTGGGCGTCGACGCGCCGCGGCCATCCGATCTGCACAATAACAACGATCCACCATCGACCGTCTTGCCGGAACTCGTCGACATAACGCCCGATGACTCGGACAGTACATCCACCCCAACGATGTTCAGACGTCATGCGCCCGCGCCCGCCCCACCGGATCTTTCCGGCAATGGTCTTGGACAGACGGTTGCCGGAGGCATGAATCCACTGGAAACGGACGGGGATCGAATCCGACCACTGGATGCCGTACATGAGTTCTGGCGTCCGGAGGAGGATGCCAAATCCGAATCTTCCGGTGACATTTGCCAGCAACTGCTTGATCGCAAGGCGGTCCCTGCAGATGTTCTGGAGACCGCCAAACGCGTGAAGCTCCAGTCGCCTGGTCGGAATCTGCCTGAGATTCTGATGGAGATGGGTGTGTCCCAGGATGAGGTCCAGCAGGTCGTCGCGATCGATGCGGGGCTGCCCTTCGAGCAGATGAAGCCTTCGCTCGTTGACCGGGAACTGATGGACAGGATCGGATGTGAATTCTGCGAGACCAATAGCTGCATACCTCTCCGACTTGAAGGGAATCGTGCCGTTGTCGGAACCGTCAGACCCGATGATGTCTTCGTACTGGATCAGATGAAGGGCATGCTCGGGGTGGCTGCGGTCAAGCACGCGTTGGTGACACCCGCGAACGTGCAGATGGTTGTGGATGCGATCCGATCGGATTCCCATGAGGACTACGACGTCGAGGCCATTCTGGCCGATGTCGAGGAAGATGAAGTCCAGGTCATAGAGCAACCGAACGAGGAGGAGGAGGAGGATGCCCAGTCATCGCCAGTCGTTCGGTACGTCAATCACCTGATCCAGACCGCTGTCAAGGAAGGTGCTTCCGACATCCACATCGAGCCCTCGGAGAAGGCGCTCAAGATCCGACTGCGAATCGACGGTGTGCTCTACGAGATGATGAATCCGCCCCGGAAGATGTTCGCATCGATCACTTCACGACTGAAGATCATGGCACACCTCGACATCGCCGAAAGACGTCTTCCTCAGGATGGACGAATCCGGGTGACCGTCATGGGGCGACAGCTCGATCTCCGACTCTCGACAATCCCTACCCCACACGGGGAGAAGACCGTCATGCGTGTGCTGGACAATCGATCCATCAAGGTAAAGCTGAATGAACTTGGATTCGCCGAGGACACGCTTGATGCCTGGCGCAGACAGATCGAACGGCCACATGGCGTAGTTCTCGTGACTGGTCCCACCGGCTCAGGTAAGACGACCACGCTCTACGCGTCATTGCAGCAGATGGACAACTCCCGCTTGAATGTCTCGACGGTAGAGGATCCTGTCGAATATCAACTCAATGGAATCACCCAGATCCAGACGCATGAACGCATCGGACTGACATTCGCGGCTTCCCTGCGATCACTGCTTCGTCAGGACCCGGACATCGTGATGGTCGGCGAGATCCGAGACCATGAGACAGCGACCATCGCCATCCAGGCGGCGTTGACCGGGCATCTGGTTCTCTCGACATTGCATACCAATGATGCACCTTCCTCCATCACACGACTGATAAACATCGGTATCGAACCATTTCTCGTATCCGGTGCGGTCAACGGGGTTCTGGCACAGCGACTCGTACGCAAGATCTGTCCTGAATGCCGACGTGAGATCGACATCAGTCAGGAGGCTCGAGCGGTTCTCGCCAAGCACGATCTCGAGTGCGAACAACTCTGGGAAGGTGGCGGTTGTCCAAACTGCCGCGCCTCTGGATATTCAGGGCGACTGGGGATCTATGAAATGCTCGAGATCGGCGATGTCCTGCGGGATCGGATAGCCGGGAGTCCCACCGTCACCGAATTCAGGAATCTCTGCTGCGAACAGGGCATGCGAACCCTACGGCAGGATGCCCTGAGCAAGATGACCGATGGCCAGACGACACTTCAGGAGGTTCTTCGAGTCACCGACGGGAATTGATCATTTGCCCATCGCGATGAATATGAAGCCACCGGACACAACCGACCAGACGACGATGCCACAGAACATCTTGGCCGTGGTGCCCAGAATGCGACCCAGCGAGGCGCCCATGGCCGGCTTGATTGAATCACCAACCTGCTTGGCCTTTTCACCTGTCGTCTCTCCGATGACCGCACCGATGAAGGTACCGATGATCGAGCCCAGGAGTGTTCCGACGATTGGAATCGGAATCAGGAAGGATCCGCCAATGGCGCCTCCGATTCCACCGATGAATGCGCCGATCATCCCCCGCTTGGTTCCTCCACCGGCCTTGGTACCCGCAGCTCCGGCCAGTCCTTCGACGATCTCTCCGATGATGGCGAGCACCAGACCTATGCCAAGTGCCCACCAACCCCATGAGAAGGGATGATCGCCTCCGATCACATGTTCCATGAGCAGCTGTGCGCCAAGGCCCAGCACCAACATGACCCACGTACCGGGCAATTGCATGATGACCAGGAACAGGCAACCCAGTCCCAGAAGAATGAACAGTATGGTGATCAACCAGATCATTTCAGATCTCCTCGATTCAGGACGAAGATATCCTCCATCCGCTTGCGTTCGATGTCGGGCACGCTGGCATCCTGAGCAGGCCAACCGATCGGTATGAGCATATATGGTCTTTCGTAGTCGGGACGCTCAAGTATTCTGGCCAGGAATTTCATCGGGCTTGGTGTATGGGTCAGCGTCGCCAGACCGGCCTGCTGTGCAGCCGCCAGCAGCATGCCGACGGCTATTCCGACAGACTCGTTGACGTAGTACACCTGATCAGAAGGCATCCCTTCACGGTCGTCCTTCATCATCTTGAACACCACGATCAGCCATGGAGCATCTTCCAGAAAAGGCTTGTGCTCATCCGTTCCGATCGCCTTCAGATCCCGCAGCCAATCAGCACCGGCTCGGGACTGGTAGAAGAGACGCTCCTCCTCTTCGGCCCCTTCGCGGATCTGCCGCTTTAAATCCGGATCATCAATGGCAACGAATCGCCACGGCTGCTTGTTGGCCCCGCTCGGCGCAGTACCCGCTGTCGCAACAATGGATTCGATCAAGGATCGATCGACGGGATCCCTGGAGAAGGTCCGTATTGAACGTCTTCGAGCCATGCTTTCTCGAAAGGTTTCCGCAGCTTCCAATGGATCGTCAGGCTTCCAATGGTCATAGGGAACATGATTCGAGAATGATGGCATCGGACTCAGGATACGTCGTAATCAACTGTTATGCTTTTTAAGCCATGCCCCCACGCAACAGGAGGCCATCATGACACCTCGATTACTCCTTGCAGCCCTGGTCGTCCTGCTGTCCATATGGGCGTCGATGCACGCCGCGGCCGATTCAACCGCGGATGGCTATCGGGAGATATTCCTTGAACTTGATGACGGGATCGGGGAATCGATCCAGCTTCACGGAGAGATTCTGGAGAACTCGATTCGACCCCCCGCTTGTCTGGAGACGGCATTTCAGCAGGCCTCCCGGGCACTAAGAAAACTCGACAAGACGCTGCAGTCGGAACACTGTGATTGGGAAATCGACGTATCCGCAGGACTGAATGTCGACATGTCGCATCTTTCCATGGTCAGAACATTCGCTCGGATCATCGTTGGTGATGCCAGAAGAGCGATGGCCCAAGGTGATTCCGAACGAGTCGCTGAACGGATCGCCAACATGCTTCGCCTTGTGAGCCACACCGGGCCGGACTGTCTTCTGAGCTCACTGATCCGGACCGCGATCCTCAACGTCACGGCCGAGCTGATCCAGGAAGCTGATGCACGCTCGTTGATATCCGCATCTGAAGCACGCGGGATCCTGAAAGCCGCCAGCACGCTCGATGCCGAGGATCCGACACGTTTCCATGAGGCGCTGGAATCGGAGAAGGCGCTCTCCAAATCACTCATCGTCGACATGTTCAGATTCGCCTCCGAGGATGGTGCGGAGATGGATGATGAGAAAAAACAAGAGATTCGCTCGCTCATAGAGATGACCGGGATGGGCGACAATCCCGATCTTTGGATGGATGGAATCACGGATCGGATGTACGCCGACATGGATCGATACTGGGCTGATGTCTTCCAAGTCTGGGAGAATCGAAGAAATCCGTCGTTCATTCAGGCATGCGACAGTCTCGATCAAATGGTCGCCGAAGCTCGCTATGGGCCATACATGAGGCTCATGGGCGCGGCGCTGGGCAATGCGCTCAAACGAACAGTCGAACAGAATGATTCGTTCGGATCAGATCTCGATCTGCTGAAATCCATCGAATCCGGAAATCGTGTGGAGAATCGGGCTCTCAATGCGGCTCTCCTCTACACACAGATCGTGAACATCATCCAGAACGAACCCGACTGGAGATCAAAGCCTGTCGTCTGCACTGAGATCGTGCGTCTTCTTCAGGAGGCGGCTCGCTGCGATGTCTTCAGGTTTCCCAATCCGGAAGATCTCTCGATCACTCTGGAAAAACCAGTGCTTCTCTGGACCGCTCCAGTCGTTCCATGGTGGCTGCCGGCGATCGACGACGTTGTTGGATGGCTGATTGAGAACAGTGATGACGGCGATTCGATTGCCTCGCTCGAAGCAGCCGTGCTGATCATAAGTGACCTGTGCGAGGATCTGAACATCGCATCCTCCGTGGTGGCCGCCGCCAGAACGAGCCAGGTTCTCGATGTGATCGAAGGTCGACAAAGCGATGAATTGCCAACTGAAGATGCGAGACGTCTTCTGACCGTCCTGAGGGAGATTCCGACCAGTGATCCCTTCGGTATTCGCCTGTCTTGTGATCAGACGAGGCTGCGACTGTCGATGCATATTGAAAACCTGATTGAGCGAGACATTCTGTCGAATCAGACTCTCCCTGCGGAGCCTGACGCGTTGATGTACGCCTCTGCCTGGATCAGAAACCTGCCCGGATACGACTTGACGGGGATTGGCTTCGATCTTGATTGCCAATGGCCCGATGGCGAATCCTCGAAGGCCTGTTCTCCACTGCTCCAATCATCGATCGATTCAGCTGCACATGACGGTGTTCAGATAATGGAGGCATGGGAGCTTGAACTGGCCATTCCGCTTGAGCCGTCGGTGAGCATCTGCGAAATCGATCTCGAGAATCTGATCGATGACACACGTTCACGACTTCTCCAGATTCGAAGATCGCTCAGAAACGTGCTCGCGAAGACGACTTCTAACGAATGAAGCGGAGACTGCCGAAGTCGGGAATGAGTCCCATTCCACCAGCCTTGGGCGAATGCGGCGCCGGGTAGTACACCATCCAGGCCTTGCCGATGAGGAGATCGCGTGGAACGATGAATGGAGAATCGTCAATCTGTGTCGCGACAAATGGATGCGGAGCACCCCAAAGACGTCCATCAAGGGACTTGCCGGAGTTGTCCCCGAGAACGAAGAACTGATCATCCTTGAGGGTGATGACCGTATCTGGATGTGTTCCCGCAGCTGGTTTGTTCAATCGAACTGCTTCCCGATGCTCCTCGGCGGGTTCGTTCCAGACACGACTCATCCGTTGCAGCATCGTGGGCCTGTAATACAGATCCCGATCCATTCGGATTCTCGGAATCGTCAATGGCGATCCTTCGAAGGACCACCAAATACTCGGCTTGGGTGGAAGACGATGCGAGAGTGTCGCGGCCGGTACGCCCGAATCCTGCTGGGAAATCGGAGCCATCGTGCGCACCAGACGTTCATAGGGCGTCCAGTCGTACTCCAATTCCGCGATATCAACCCCATTGATCTGAAGTGAAAGCCGTTGATCGGAATGGATGCACTCCAGACGGAGTGGATGTCCGGGCTTCATTCCACTGAATGGCTCGGAGACCTCGACAATCCGATTGGGTTCGTTGATAGGCCACATCGAGACCCCGGCGGTGGAACCATCCACATGGAACCTGAAACGATGGGATCTGACCTCCATCAGCAGTTCCGCATCCAGGCTCGAATCATCCGGAACGAGCGTGGCTTCAATTCGGATATCACTGACGCTGTACTGGGGCCGCAGTTCAGGCGACAGCATGTTGTATGCGGTCCAGTCATCAGGACCAGGCTGACTCCGGTCCCAGGTCAATGTCGAGGGGTCTTTCGTATCGCAGCGAAATCCACCATGCCCACTGGCGGTCCAGTCAGCGTCCGGTTCCCCTATCCACGGGGAACCTTTCCATGCTCTGCTCAGTTTGTCCGGAGCAATGGGTTCCGACTGCGTGTCATGGACCTGTTGCCAGACACTGTTCTGAACATGCCGCGGCTTTCTTGCCACATGAAAACGATCGTCTCCACGTTCCTGGATGAAGACATCCCCATCAACCAGCCATATCGATTCACCAGGAAGACCGACCAGTCTCTTGATGTAGTTGGCGGAGGGGCCGTATGGAATCGTCGGATTCTTGAATACAGCCACATCGAATCGATCAGGCATGAAGAACGGATACAGAGATTTGGCCACGACGATTCGATCGCCCATTCGGGTTCTCAGCCCATCCTGAGGCTCAATTCGATGATCTCTGGATATCTGCCAGTCCCGCAATCGCGAGGTGTCCGGTCGCGTCTCTCCCAGTCCGACAGTGGTCGTCATGCCCGTCTGGCTCGATTCGATCAACCAGTGCTGACCCAGCAATGTCGGCGCCATCGAACCGGTTGGAATGACGAAACTCTGGATGACGAACCCCTGGAAGATCAATGCGAAACTGAAGGCCACCAGCAACGATTGCACCAGCTCGATCACCTTGGCTGTCGTGGTTGCGGATGTCTTCTGCTGCTTGCTCATGGAAAATCCAATGGTATCTCAGGCGAATCGCCCGGATCATGATTGATCGGACATTCAAAGGATACCCGTGCAGGCCAAATCAGGAATCACCACCACCAGACTGTCCGCCCGATGAGCCACCTTCGCCGCCACCCGCCTTCTTGCGTCGACGACGACGTCGCCTTTTCTTCTTGGTCTTCGGCTTGTCGCCATCACCGGATTGCGCCTGAATTGCAGGTTGATTCGAGCCGGATTCACCTGATGTTCCAGCCGCCTGATTGCCCTTGCCTTTACCTCGTCGCCGTCTGCGTCGCTTCTTCTTGCCGTCGCCGGTCTGGGCACCACCCGATTTGTCGCGGCCACTGCGGGCACGAGCCAACGAATCATCCAGGATCTTCTGGGCCGCCACTTCTCTGGCTCTGGCTTTCGCCTCCAGTTCCGCCGGACTTGGACAGCTGTCCGGGTCCATCAACTCCTCGAGCGGTATCGCCACTTCTTCGTTGTTGTGCTCGAGCTTGACGAGAACCAGCTGCGTCAGAATCTTCGAATCGATGACGATGCCGGGCCCCAGTTCGGTGCCGACACGGGTCTTTCGATGAGGCAGGTTCGACTTGAGTTCCTTGTAGGTCTGATCCTCATATCGAAGACAGCACATCAACCGGCCACAACGCCCTGAGATCTTCAATGGATCCAAGGTAGCCTTCTGGACCTTGGCGGAACGCATGGATACGGGCTTGAGAACCTTTAGGAAGTTCTTGCAACAGCAATGCTGGCCACATTTCTCGTAATCGGCGACCAGACGAGCCTCATCGCGTGCGCCCACCTGTCGCATCTCGATTCTGGATCTGAAATCGGCCGCTAGATCGCGAACCAGTTCGCGAAAATCGATCCGCTCCTCGGTCATGTAGAAGAAGGTCAGTACTTCCTCGCCAAGGATTGGATCGACATCGACGATCTTCATGTCCATGTTGTAGTAGGCCGCCAATTCACGAGCCTTCTTGATGAACTCGGGTTTTCTGGCCATCAAGTTGGCGTTCGAAGCCATATCCTCGGCGGTAGCCACTCGAAGGACTCGGCCTCTGTTGTAGAACGGAAAATCCCGGCCGCCGGAGTTGTTGATGTAGCTCCTCATCTCATCGCGTGAGATGGATTTTCCACATCCCGAGTTCGTGCAGGTCGTGGTGAGCATCTCGACCAGTTCCAGTCCACGATGGGTTCGGGCCACCAGCTTGCTGCCACAGCCGGGCTTGAGTCCACCAGCCTGCTGATACTCGCCGACCATCTGCATTGCGCCGAACTTCACGACGATCGTCTTCGGTGGCTCGAGTGCAGCATGCTGCTCCTCCAACGTCATCGAATCTCGAAAACTCGGATCTGCTTCCTGTTCGAAAACCGGAAGGGGGACGATGCTGCTCATGGGCTGACCTGCTGCAAATGGAGCCACCACGGGAACCGTGGTGGTGTAGACACTGGACGAACTGTCACCAGGTGGTTTTTTGGAACCAACACCCGCCTGGTCAGGTGCTAGCTTTGACGCAGATCAGGCATCTATTGTAGCTGAGGACGCGTTGTTCAGGCCGAGGAATCACGTCCTTCAGAGCTCCTCTCATCGAGCTGGAAGGATGAAACGAAGCCTCCAAGGGTCTCAACGGCCATCTCCGGGTTGCTTGAGGCCATTACCAGAGATCCCATCTTTCGAATTGTGCAGACCACGCCTTCCTGAAGTTACCGGATGGCCTCCTAATGGCCGTTGACCCACGAGACAGAGATGTGACATCGTCTCGAAGTTCATGGAATCTCCCGGTGCTGGTGGCAACCTGCTCGGGAATGGCCCTGATGGACTGTGAAAGGCGGCACTCCACCATTCTCATTGACTTCCTCGATGGTCAGGATGGAGGCATCGATGATGGACCTGTCGCTGATGTTCATCGGTGAATTGATACTGGAGGATCGCTAGACTGATCGGCATGGATATCGAGAACGCACGATCAATCATGCATGAATGGGTGCAGAGCGAGGCCCTTCGCCAGCACATGGAATGCGTAGCCGCCTGCATGGGCTCGGCCGCCGATGCCCATGCGCCAACTGAACGATCCCGATGGATCGTCTGTGGACTCCTGCACGATTTCGACTATGAAAAACATCCCACCGAGCAGGAACATCCGTTTGTGGGTATCGAGTACCTCAGAAGTCGTGGCGATGTGGATGAAGAGATCCTTGATGCCATCCTTGGGCATGCCACCTATTCAGGAACACCACGAACGACTCCGATGGCCAGATATCTCTTTGCAGTGGATGAGCTGGCTGGCTTCATCGTCGCCTGCTGCAAGGTGCGCCCGAATGGAATCCAGGATCTGACGCCCAAGAGCGTCAAGAAGAAACTCAAGACCGCGAACTTCGCCGCCGCGGTCAATCGAGATGACATTCGCATCGGCATCGAGGAGCTGGGATGTGATCTCAACGACCACATCCAGTTCTGCATCGATGCGATCGCCAGCGATCGCGAAAGGCTGGGGCTTTGAGCATCATCGACCGGTCCGATGGGCATCCACGGGTGGCATCGACTGACTGAGCCACTTCGCCTGTGTTTCCACATTCGACGCGAATTCGTTCCAGTCGACGTTTGACTGATCAGACATCGCTCTGGCCTGCATGGCCAGCTGAAGACCCCACTGGGCCCATTGATCGGATGTTCCTCTCCCGAGGGAAGCCCCTAGTTTCTGGCTGAATTCAGTCCACCTTCGGTTGTGGCCATCTCGAGCCATCGACACGGCCTGATCGGCTATCCGCCGGCCGAACGCGGGCCAGTTGTTGTTCTCCGCAAGAACATACTGAAGCAACTGGGCGCCAGCCGAACGACCGAAGATCATCCAGTCGATGCTTGAATCCAAGCCATTGGCTATGGCGATGCCTCCGAGCTTGCTTCCATAGTCGTCCCACAGTGATTCCGTGAATTCGAGAACCATCGATTCCAGTTCATCAGGCCGAGCGATTTCACGCATTCCCTTGACATTCTCACCGAGCTCGATGGCGGCATCGGTGAACATGATCATCACGGCCGCATGGAATCTCGTCCAATGACAGAAGTACTCGGCCATACCGAGGCGACCCGCCTCCGCTGCCGGCCCGGGTTCGATCTGCTCCAGGGGCCCGACTGAGATGGAACCGTCATCTTGGAACTGTGTCGATGTGGACTGGATTCCAAGGGCAACACCCGCGAAGACCGTTGCCATGAAGATGATCGACCAAGTCTTGTTCATCAGAAACCTCCTGCATACTTTTCGAAACCTGCATAGCCATACCGTAGGCATGAAAGAACCACGGCCATCATGAATCACTGGTGGATGTATCCTCGTGATCCGCCATCTCCTCTTCGTCCCAGATCGACTGATCGATGCCCTCGACGCCATCGGGCTTCGACTTCGATGCGATGCGACCATCCTGCTTGAGCTTCTCGATCGTCTTACGCTGCTTGCGTGAGAACAGCAGCCTGATCGGGACTTCCGAGAACGGCAGTTGTTCCCGCAGGCGATTCATCAAGTACCGCTCGTAGCGACCTTCGAAAAGATCCGGCTTGTTGACGACGAGCGCGAGCGTCGGTGGTTGGACATCCACCTGCGACGCGTAATACAACTTGGCCTGCGAACCAAGTCGCGAAGTCGGACCTCGCTTGGCGAGGATGCCCTTGACGACCTCGTTGATCTGTGATGTCGATTCACGATGTCGTGCCTGCGCATGGAGGTTGAAGGCCATCGTGATCATGTCCTTCAGTCCCTCGCCCTCCTTGGCGCTCACGAACACGATCGGCGCGTAGTCCAGACCTCTGAGTTCCTGAGTCAGATAGCTGGCGTAATCCTCAGGCGATGCATGACCCTCCGCGAGATCCCATTTGTTCACGACCAGAACGACGGGCTTGAACTGTCGTTGAAGTTCCTGACCAAGTTTCTGATCGACTTGCGACACGTCGGTGGTTGCATCGATCAGAAACAGTGCCACATCCGCCCGTCTTATGGAGGTCAGCATCCGTCTATAGGCGTAGAACTCGATGTCATCCGCGAAACTCTTCTTTCGCCTCAATCCAGCGGTATCGATCGCCGTGAATTCGTGACCTTCCATCTTGAACTGGACATCGATGGCATCCCGTGTGGTGCCGGCAATCTCCGATACGATCACACGATCCTCTCCGGC
>MDTD01080480.1_pt1 | contig 16785 bp, 16 predicted proteins | sample 811221 | NCBI WGS metagenome assembly MDTD01 (sample SAMN05326646, study PRJNA326480) | marine metagenome | isolation source: seawater | place: Pacific Ocean: South West | collected 2011 | reverse complement strand
TTTTTTAATTTTTTTTAAAATATATTTTGGAAATTCTGTTTCTCCAAAAATTAACCCAATCATAAATTTTTCAATTTTGTGGTGAGCAAATTGGTCTTTTTTTATCTTTTTCTATAAATCTAATTACTTCACCTACGAGTTCATTGTTTTTGAATTCTCCATTAATTTTACTTAAATTTTCGTGCAATTTTTTTGAAGCAAATATATCTTTATATGCCTTATCAAGTCCTATAATTTTTTGGTTATCATATTTATGTCGTCTTAGACCTATTAAATTTAAGCCTTGTAGATAATTTCTATTACCTATTGATAATCCAAAAGGAATAACATCCTTTAACACTCCAGTCATTCCTCCAATCATCGCGAGTCTTCCTATTCTAGTAAATTGCTGAACTGCCGAGTTTCCTCCTATTACAACAGAGTCCTCTATTGTAACATGACCTCCTAAAGGTACATTGTTAGCAATAATTACGTTATTTCCAATTTTACAGTCATGCGCTATGTGTGAAGAGATCATAAATAAACATTTATTTCCAATGATAGTTTTTGATCCGCCCCCTTTAGTACCAGGGTTAATTGTTACGTACTCTCTAATTAAATTATTTTCTCCAATTTTTAAACTGTTTTGTTCACCATCAAATTTTAAATCTTGGGGTTGAGTTCCTATGCTTGCAAATGGAAAAATTCTAGTACCTTTTCCTATGGTTGTGTTACCTTCGATATGAACATTAGAAATTAATTCAACGTTTTCACCAAGCTTAACGTTTGGCCCAATATAACAGAATGGTCCAATTTTTACATTTTTAGAAATCTCTGCTTTTTTGTCTATTACGCTTGAATTATGTATCATGATTTTCTATCAACTATTGTTGCTGACCATTCAGCATCGGCCATTCTTTTGCCGTCAACTTTAGCGGTTCCTTTATATTTCCAAACTCTACCGTGAGATCTGACTGCTTCAATCTCTAAATGAAGTTCACAATCAGGAATAACAGGATTTCTAAATCTTGCTTTATCTACGCTCATTAAATAGACTAACTTATTTTCATATTCTTTTGGGTCTATACCACACGCAGTAAGTGCTGCAGCGGCTTGACCGAAGGCTTCAACAATAAGCACTCCTGGCATTACGGGTTGATTTGGAAAATGGCCTTGAACATAAAATCCATTTTTTTTTACGTACATAATTGCTGTCGCAGATTTCAGATGAATAATTTTTGTTAATTTATCGATTAATAACATAGGTTCTCTATGTGGTAGTAGTTGCTCTATCTGTTTTTTATCTAGTTCAGTGTTACTCATTTTTTATTTTTGAGAAAATCTTTTAATGGTAAAGCTGGATAACCCATTACGATTTGATTGTCCTCTATATTTTTTACAACTCCACTTCCGCCGCCAATTTTAACATTGTTTCCAATTATCAAATGACCAGAAATGCCTGCCTGACCTCCAATAGAAACATTACTACCAACTTTTGAGCTTCCTGCAAATCCAACTTGACCAGCTATCATACAATTAGAACCAATTTTTACATTATGTGCAATATGAACTTGATTATCTAAGTAAGTATTTTTTCCAATTGAAGTGTCATCAACTGAACCCCGATCTATCGTACAACCGGAAGCAATCTCAACATCATCCTCTACTAAAACTTTCCCTATATGAGGAAATTTCAAATTTTTTAACTTATTTGGTATAAAACCAAATCCTTTTTGACCAATTTTACAGCCGTCTTGTATCACAACATTTTCTCCAATTATTGAATTTTTAATAATATTAGTGGATCCAATCACACAATTTTTCCCTATTACAACATTTTTTTCGATAATTGTATTAGATCCAATTGATGAATTTTTACCTATTTTTACATTTTTACCAACTAAAACATTATTTCCAAATTTAACAGATTTATATTTTTTAAGTGAGGGTTTTTTTAAAGTAGAGTCTGGGTAGTCAATGTCTGCAGAGGGGTAAATTTTTTTTAATACGATAGCTAATTCATATAAAACATTATCTACTTCAATTTTATAAATATTTTTTGGAAGATATTTTGAAAGTTTTCTTGTTGTAATACAAGCACTTGCTTTAGTTTTAATAGCGTCATCTTTATATTTAATTGAGTCAAAAAAGGATAAATCGCTTTTTTTCGCTAAACTTAATGGTTTGACGTCACCAATTATAAAATCTTTATCTATATTAACATTAGGAAATATTTTTTTTAATTTTATATTTTTTTTTTCAAAAAAAAAATTCGAATTCATTAAATTTTAATTTAATTTAATTGATTTTAATTTTGTATTTAAGATATTCATTATATCTTTTGTTATATTTAGATTTTCATCAGCTAGTAATAAACTTTTTTTGTCAACAACCATTCTTATTTTTTTTTCTTTCATGAATTCTTTAATAATTGGATTTAAATTTTTTAAAAGTTCGTTTCTAGCTTTTGTTCTTTCTTTAGCGACTGTATCTAAAAGAGTATTTCTCTCCTTTTGCAATGAAGAAACTTTATTTCTAAGGTTCTGAACCTTTTTTTTATATTCTTCAGGTGAAATTACTTTTTTCTGTTGAATTATTTTTTTTTCTTCTTCCTGTATTTTCTTTTCTTTTTCTTTTAGCTTTTTAATTCCAGTCTCTAGTTTGTTTTTTAGGTAAGATTGTGCTTTTTTCCCAGCATCACTCTCATTTAAAATAAATTTAAAATCAAGAAAATACGGTGTATCTGAGTAAACAGATTTATTGAAATTAAAAAAAATAAATAGAATAAATATAAATATAGATAGTTTGCTCATTACTAGAATGTTGTTCCTAAATTAAAATTAAAAGTTTCTGTTTGGTCTGTATCTGCTTTAGTTAAATTTTGAGAAAATGTAAAAGTCATAGGGCCTATAGGTGACATCCAGCTAGCCATTACTCCTGTTGATGACCTTATCTTATTGCTGTCATTTATACTATCATCATAATCAACTCCCCATACATTTCCAAAATCAAGAAATAAACTTACATCTGTATTGGTGTCTTCAGGTAATAGATTAGGTAAATTCGTTTCTAAATTAAGTGCTGCAGCGTAATTTCCTCCAACATAATCACTTCCATCCATTGGTCCAATTTTATTTTTTTCGAATCCTCTTAATCTTCTTGTGCTTAAACCTTTTCTTTTACTCAATCTCACATCATCTGAACCTAATGCGTTTACTGTAGATAAGTAAATTTTTGCAGCTCCTACAACATTTTCATTAATTTGATTATAGAAGCTCGATCGGAAATTATTTGCTATAAAAGATTTATCTGCATAAATTGGTACACTTTGCCCAAAACTAATAATTGATCCACTTGTTGGCATAAAGGCTCTATTTCTTTTATCAAATGTAAATCCATAGTTGGCCGCAACTTCATCGAAAGTTCCACTTTGTTTTTTTATAGAGTCTGATGCTGTAGAGTCAGTTTTTAAATCATCATGGCTTATACTCAAACCTAAAGAAGCAATAACGTCCTTATATTGTTCGAAAGATGTTCCTATACTTCCTGAAATTATCGAGTTTTCATAACCTTGATCAGGTTTATCGTTCTTTTCGCTGCTTATCGAATAGTTTAAAGAATTACCTAAAAAATCGTAATTCGGATCACGATAACTTAGTGTGCCGGCTAATGACTCACTGTCTAATTCTATTTCTACACCTACGGCTTTCCCTTGCCCTAACCAGTTATTCTCTCTGACATTTATTGCAAAACTTCCACCATTAGTTCCAATACCTGCGCCAGCGCTTATTTCACCGGTAGGTTTTTCTTCAACAGCGATATTAATTATTTTTAGGTTATTTTGTGTACCATCTTGAATATCGTAATTTACACTTTTAAAAATATTTCTGTCTTTTATCTCTGAAATCGATTTTTCTAAGTTTAATTTTGTAAATGGATCTCCTTCATCTAAAATCAATTCACCTCTAATTACATCCTCATTAGTAATATTGTTACCTGTAATATTTATCCTTTCGACTAATGTTTTTTCTCCTTCAAAAATATTTAAGATTATATTTATTGCATCTCCTTCAATAATTTCTTGAACGTTATGCTCCACAAACTGTAAATTATTATTGTCTATGAGTTCATCTAGCTCCTCTAAAAGTTTTTTAATTTTAAAAGGTGAATAATAGTCACCAGCTAGTTTATCGAACGAATTTTTTAAAGGAAAAAATAAATTTTTATCAAAAACTTTATCTACATTTGTTGAAATTTTATTAATCGTATACCTTTTGCCTTCGTCGATAGAAAAGGTTAAATTTGCATTACCTGTTTTATCAATTTCTGCAATATTAGAGCTGACTGCGATATCATAAAAACCTAATGAACGATAATAATTAGTTAACAACCTTTTATCTAGCTGAATTAAGCTTTCACTCAAATTAGTATTTTTAGAAATAAATTTCCAAAACTTATCTTCCTCACTAGCTATTACATCTCTAAGCCTGTTACTCCTTATACTTTTATTTCCTATAAAATTTATTGACGATATTTTTGTTTGTTCGCCTCTGATTATTTCGACAATCATATCTAAATTGTTTTCATCAACTTGTTTGATTTTAGTTTCAATAATGCTCGAATTATAACCAATTGAAGAGTATAGCTCTTTTATTTTGTCAATATCTTTAGCCAAATAAGATTTTATAAACGGTCTTTTTTCTTTAAGTTGAATTATCTTTTTAATTTGTTCTTTATATCTTTTACTTGGTTCTCCGATTATAATTAATTGATTAATAATTGGATATTCTTTTAGGCTAATTCTCAATATATTGTTGTTTAAATCGATTTTGATATCTTCAAAAAAATTTGTCGAATAAAGATTTTTCAAAACTTGATCTAAATCACTCTCTGAATAATCTTTGTTTGTTTGTATATCTCCGTAAATTTTTACCGTTTCATTTGAAACTCTTTTGTTTCCAATAATTTCTATTTTTTTTATTATTTCCGCGTATGAGGACGAAAAAAATAGTGAAGCTAATAATGTAAATACAAAAAATTTACTCATTTTAAAGTCTAATTCTTTCTTCGGCTTTTTTTCTTGCCCATAAGTCTATATCGTTGATTTGGTTTATATTTTTAGGAACTTTTATAGCATATTTTCTATAATTTCTATCGTTTAGAATGCTCATAATGATTTTATAAAAGCTCAAAAAAGGTATCTTTTTTCTCAAAAAATGATCAACTAATATTTCATTAACTGCATTTATAATAATTGGTGTTGAAGGGTATTCATTTATTCTTTTTTTAAGCTTATAAATTGGAAAAATTCTTGTATCTACTTTTTTAAAAGTTAAATTTTTAATAAATTTTTTATCCTCAAAAGTATTTTTGCTTTCTAAGAAATCTTTAATTTTTATCTTTCCATCAAATATTGCATTCGCCAAAGGTATCAACATAGAGGTTTCGTGATATATAAATTTTGCTAATCCATTTTTAAATAAAACTATTGCGTGAACTAATGATTCTGGATGAATTAAAATATCTAATTTATTTTGAGAAAGATTAAATATTTTTTCTGCCTCAATAACTTCTAATATTTTATTCATCAAATTTGACGAGTCTATAGATATTTTTTTACCCATTTTCCATTTTGGGTGTTTAAGTGCATCTTTTGGTTTAATATTTTTAAATTTAGAAATTTTTAAATTTAAAAATGGTCCACCTGAAGCTGTTATTAATATTTTTTCTATTTCATTTTTATTTTGGTTTTCAATTAATTTGAAAACAGAATAGTGCTCAGAGTCTACAGGAATAATTTTTGTCTTGTATTTGGTTGCAGTTTTTTTAATAAGAGACCAACCACATATAATTGACTCTTTATTTGCTATTAAAATTTTTTTAGTTTTTTTAATCATTAAAAGAGTTGGTTGCAAACCTGCTATTCCTGGAATTGCAGAGATTGTAATTTCACTTTTTGTGTCAATTAATGAATTGTTGATATCATTGTAAATTTTAATATTTGATTTTCTAAATTTATTTTTAATTTTTTTATAAATTATCGGATTGTTAATTATAAATATTCTTGGTTTATATTTTTTAATTTGTGAATAAATTAGCTTATAATTTTTATTAGCAGATAATAAGTAAATTTTAAAAATTTTTCTTTTTTTATCTATAATTTTCAAAGTGTTTTTGCCAACAGATCCAGTTGAGCCTAATATTGAAATCCATTTCATAAATTTAATAAATTAAAACGAATGTTAAAAACCCTAGAGGAACTCCTAAAATAATTCCATCTATTCTATCTAAAATTCCACCGTGTCCTGGTAATAAATTTCCTGTATCTTTAATTTTTGCTTTTCTCTTTAAAAGAGAAAATAACAAATCTCCGATTTGACATGCTGTTGAGGTTATTAGTCCAACAACTATTGTTTTATAAGATAAGTTTTCTGTAAAGTAATAAATAGAAATAATAAGTATTAAAGTTGATAAAACTAGTGAACCTATTGCTCCAGATACAGTTTTTTTTGGACTTATTTTTGTTAGCTTGGGACCTTTTAATAAATTTCCAGAAATATAACCGCCTATATCTGATGCAATACAGCTAAATAAAATAGAAAATAAGATAATCTTAAGTAAATAGAAACTTGAAAAAAAATAAAAGAATAAACTAAATATACTTATATAAATAACAAACATTAAATTATAAACAAATATTAAAATTTTTTTTTTATTATTAATTTAGTAATTTTAATAAATTCAAGAATAGAGATTATGCTTAAAATCAGTAATGTAAAAACTATCAATTCATTAAATTGAAACATTAAAATAATTAAAAATAGTAAAATGAGCGATGTATAAAATCTTTTTTTAAAGTTTTTTGATATCATATCCCTCCAAAATTCCTTTTACCTTTTTTATATTTTTTTATAATTTTTTTTAAATCAAAAGAATTGAAATCTGGCCACAATTTTTTTAAAAAAAATAATTCTGAATATGCGAGTTGCCATAACATAAAATTACTTAACCTTTGATGACCTCCTGTTCTTATTAAAATATCAGGATCAGGCAAGTTTTTAGTGTAAAGTTCGTTTTCAAATTTTCTCGATGTAATATTTTTTTTTACCTTTTTAAATGCATTTATTATCTCATCTTTTGATCCATAATTAATTGCTAAGTTGACTAAAATTTTATTATTTTTTTTTGTTAAAGAAACACTTTTTTTTAGAACTTTTTTTAAATTAGTAGATAATCTATTTATATCTCCAATAATATTTATTTTTATCCCTTGTGTAATTACATTATTTATTTCTTTAGAAAAATAGGTCTCAATTAATTTAAATAAAAATTTTATTTCAGTTTTAGGTCTTTTCCAATTCTCTGAAGAAAAAACATAAAATGTTACAACAGGGATTTTTATTTTTAAAGAGTAACTAACAATTTTTTTTACAGTATCTACGCCTTTGAGATGACCATAATTTCTTCCTTTGTTTTTTTTCTTCCCCCATCTGCCATTACCATCCATAATAAAGGCAATATGGTTAAGCCTATTCATATTTGGCTAATCTCTTTTTCTTTATTTGAAATTATTTTATCTATACTTTCTATATTTGCATCTGTAAGTTTTTGAATCATTTTTTCAAAGTTTTTATTCTCATCTTCTGAAATTTTTTTATCTTTTGCTTTTTTTTTCAACTCTTCATTTGCCTCTCTTCTTATATTTCTAATTGAAACTTTACCTTTTTCTCCCATATTCTTTAAAATTTTAATAAGTTCTTTTCTTCTTTCTTCGGTCAGGTCAGGTATCCTTAAACGTATAGTCTGACCATCTATTTGAGGATTAATCCCTAATTCAGATTTCTGAATAGCAGACTCTATTATTGATGTATTAGATTTGTCCCAAACTTGTATAGAAATCATTCTTGCTTCGGGTACACTAACTGTTGCTAACTGCTCTATAGGCATTAGCTGACCATATACATCTACTTTAATCGTATCTAGCATGTTGGTATTTGCCCTCCCAGTTCTTAAAGTAGATATATCTTTTTTTAAAGATTGAATACTTTTCTCCATTTTTGAAGAATAGTTTTTTTCATTAAATTCACTACTCAATTGTTATACTCCTTCTCCGACCTTAAATTTTGTAAAATCAAGAATTTTTATTTCATCTTCTATCGAATTTTCTTTAAGAATATCTGAAACTTTTTTTTTAGGATCCATAATCCAAACTTGATTTAAAAGTGAATTATCGTTTAAAAATTTCGTAATTTTTCCATGAGAAATTTTTTCTACCATCTGCTGGGGTTTTCCTGAATTAGATATCTCAGCTTTTATAATTTCTAATTCTTTATCTACAATTTTTTTGTCTATGTTTTCTTTATCTATTGCAAGAGGATTTGATGCTGCAATGTGCATAGCAACTTTTGTTCCTAAGTCATCATTTTTTCCTATTTTAATTCCCTCAATTTTTACAACAGCAATAATCTTTCCTATATTTTTTTCTAGAGCGGAATGAACATAAAAAAAATTAGTTCCTTTTGAATCGTCAAAAAACTTTGTTCTTCTTAGGGTAATTTTTTCTCCGATTTTTGCGATTAAACTAACAAGATTGTCTTTCACTATTAGACCATTTGACATTTTCATATTATTCAGTTTTTCTAGATCTCCCTTTGTCTCAAAATTAATAGCTGATAATTCTTTACAGAAGTTTATAAAATCTTTATTTTTTGCAACAAAATCAGTTTCGCTGTTAACTTCAATAATTGCTAGTTTCCCATTTTTTTCTTCCACCAAAACTAAACCTTCAGAGGCTGTCCTGCTCATTTTTTTTGAAGCTTTAGCAATTCCTTTTTTTCTTAAAAATTCAATTGATTTTTCTAGGTCGCCATTATTTTCATCGATTGCAATTTTGCAATCTTTAAAGCCAACACCGGTTAATTCTCTCAATTTTTTGATATTATCTAATAATTCCTTGTTTGACATGATGAGTTTGAACTAAATTATTTCTTTTTAATTTCAGCTTTTTCTTTTTCTTTGTTATTTTCTGAACCTTTTATAAATTTTTCAGCATCTTTAATTGTACCTTTGAGTAGCTCACAATAAAGGTTAATAGATCTTCTAGCGTCATCATTTCCTGGGATGGGAAAGTCTATTCCTGTTGGATCAGAATTAGTATCTAAAACAGCTATTATAGGTATTGATAATTTTTTTGCTTCAGCGACTGCTAAAGATTCAATATTGGTGTCAATGATAAAAATTAAATCGGGAGTTTTTTTCATATCAACAATGCCGCCTAATGATCTTTTAAGTTTTTCTCTTTCTTTTCCAAATTTTAAAATTTCTTTTTTAGTAAAACCTAGGTTTTCTTTTGAAAGTTGGTCTTCAAGTTTTTTTAATCTTTTTATGGAATTTTGTATAGTACCCCAATTTGTTAACATCCCGCCTAACCATCTATAATTTACATAAAATTGATTTGTTTCTTTAGCTAATTCACTAACCTGTTCAGAGGCTTGTTTTTTTGTAGAAACTATCAAAAGTTTTCCACCGCTAGAAATAACTTTATGCACTTGCATTAATGCATTTTTAATGAATTCTACTGTTTGTGTTAGATCTATAATGTGTATTGAGTTTTTTTCTCCAAAAATATACTTCTTCATTTTTGGATTCCACCTTAATGTTTTATGCCCAAGGTGCACGCCGGCCTCTAATAGTTGTTTAATGTCTACTTTTGGTACGTTCATATTTTTTCCGGTTAATCCACCACAGTTATTCCATATTAATGGACCGGTAGGGCTATACCCTTGCAACTGTGTGCGAAATTATTCACTGATATATAGAAACTTAACAAAAAATCAATACTCTAAACTGTTATTTTTACCACGTATTCCTTAGCTTTTAAGTAGTTAAAGTGTTTTAAGTCAAATTTCCTATTGTTTTTGAGTGAATAATAAGCTTTTTGATTTTTTCTATTTATTATTAAATTTATTTCGGTGTTGCCCTCTTTAGATAAAATTTCCTTAATATCATCAATTTTAAAAGATTCTTTCAATTCAATAGTGACTTTACTATAAGGTTCATTAATCATTTCAGTTATTGGCATTATTTTTTTAACATTTACTCTTTTTTTTATAGACTCTCCACTTAAGCTATCCTTTTGTAAAGTAAGTATGAAAGACTCAGACTCTTTTAATTTGTCCCTATTTTTAACTAATATTTCCGAAAATAAAAATAATTCAAACTCACCTTTTTTATCGCTAAATTTAACAATTGCATATGGAGATCCTTTTGCGCTTTTTTTTTCTTGTACAGACATTATTGTACCAGCTACTAAACCCTCTTTTTTTTCATTTTGAAAGAATTCATGGTATGGAATTATTTTAAGGTGATTAAAGATCTTTTCATACTCATTTAGTGGATGGTTGGATATATAAAAGCCCAATGATTTGAACTCTTCGGTTAGTAGCTCTTTTTGTTTCCAAGGAATTGAATTTAAAAATTCGAAGCTTTCCAACTGATTTTCATTATTTCCAAAAAGACTAGTTTGATTATTTAATTTATCATCATTAATATTTTTAATCTGTTGAATAATTTTAGGAATAGAGGAAAAGATTTTGTTTCTATCTTTTTCAAATTCATCAAAAACCCCAGCTTTCGTCAGACCCTCTAATTGTAATTTATTCACATCTTTGGGGTTAGTTCTATTAATGAAATCCTCTAGCGAATTAAATTTTCCGTTATTTTCTCTCTCTTTAACAATGTTTGATATAGCTTCAAACCCAACATTTTTGATAGCTCCTAGCCCATAATAAATTTTTCCATCAATAGCTTTAAATTCAGCATAACACTTGTTTATAGATGGTCTAATTATATCTACTTTTAATCTTTTAAGTTCCTCAACAAACTCTCTTAATTTAGATGTATTGGTTAATTCTGTAGTCATTGTAGCAGCGATAAAATCCTCTTTGTAATAAGTTTTTAAGAAGGCTGTTTGATAGGCTATAAGCGCATATGCTGCGGCATGACTTTTATTGAAACCATACTGAGCAAAAGGTTCAATTTTTGTAAACACAAAATTGGCAACATCTTTTGATATTCCATTTTTTATTGCTCCATTAATAAATCTCTCTTTTTGTTTATCCAGCTCAGCCTTTTTTTTCTTTCCCATTGCTCTTCTTAATATATCTGCTTCTCCTGCTGTAAACCCCGCAAGAGTTTGTGCTATTTGCATTACCTGTTCTTGATAAATAATAATTCCATAAGTTGGTTTTAGTATTTCTTTTAGTGTAGGGTGAATATAATCTGGATCTTTCAAACCATTTTTACAGTCATTGTAAATTGGAATATTGCTCATTGGGCCTGGACGATAAAGTGCAACTAAAGCTATTATATCATCAAATTTATTAGGTTTCATTTGTTTGATAGCTTCTCTCATACCAGCACTTTCCAGCTGAAATAATCCTGTCGTTTCTCCGGTTGACAAAAGATTAAATACCTTTTCATCTTTTTGATTTATTTTACTGATATCTAAATTTATGTTTTTTCTCTTTAATCTTTTTATTGTTTTATCGATTACAGTAAGAGTTTTAAGACCTAGCAAGTCAAATTTTACTAAACCTGCATTCTCAGATGAATACATATCATATTGTGTAGACGGTAAGATTAAATTTGAACTGTGATCAATATAAAGTGGAAATTGTTCAGCTAATTTATCTCCAGCAATAACTACACCGGCGGCGTGTGTTGCCATATTTCTATTCAAACCCTCTAATTTAAGAGATAATTCTAAAAGTTTTTTTACTTTTGGATTATTTTTAACTTCTTCTTTAAATCTCGGCTCTCTATCAATCGACTCTTTAAGTGTTAATGGGCGAGAAGGATCAAATGGAACCATTTTACAAAGTTTATCAACATGACCGTAAGATAAACCCAAAACTCTCCCTACATCTCTTAAAGCCATTCTGGCTTTAAGTTTGCCAAAAGTAATTATATGGGCAACGCCATCTTTATATTTATTTTTTAAATATTCAAAAACCTTATCTCTTTTCTCCTCGCAGAAATCTATGTCAAAATCAGGCATTGAAATTCTATCTGGGTTTAAAAATCTCTCAAAAATTAAATCGTATTCTATGGGATCTAAATCTGTGATATCTAAACAATAAGCAACTAGAGATCCTGCACCTGAGCCTCTACCTGGACCAACAGGTATAGAATTTTTTTTTGCCCACTTAATATAATCAGATACAATTAAGAAATAACTTGCATAATTCATAGAATTAATAATATTTATTTCATGATTTAATCTGTCCTCATAAATTTTTTTAATTTGATTTTCAGTTTTAGAAGTATTTTTTTTGGTAATAAAATTACTAATTCTATTTTTTAAACCTTCTTTTGCTTGAGTGTGAAGTTCCTCCTCTGAAGTATTATTATTTGAGTGAGCGATAGAAGGTAAAATAGGTTTAGATTTTTTGGGTTTAAAATTAAATCTTAAATGAAAATTGTAATTATTTTCAAGAGCCTCTGGAATGTCTGAATACAATTTTTCTAAATCGTTCTCACTTTTAAAGTAATGCTGATTACTTAATTTAAATCTATTTTTATCTTCTACGAATGATTTTTCACCAATACACCTTAATGCATCATGTGCTTCGTACATCTCTTGATTAATATAAAAAATTTCTTGTGTTGCTATTAAAGGAATGTTTAATGATTTTGAACTATTAAGAGTATAGTTTTCAAAATTTCTTTCTTCGATTTCATTATGTCTTTGAACTTCAAAATATATTCTATCTTTGAAATATTTCTTAAATAAATTAATAATTTCGTTAAAATCTTTAAGTTTATTGGCTTGAAATAATTTACCAAAAAAATCTCTATAGCTGCCGGTCAACAAAATTAAATCATCAGAATTTGATAATATATCTTTTATTTCACATGCAGGATCCTCCGTCTCTTTGCTTTTTAGGTAACTTAAGGAAGAGAGTTTTGTTAAATTTTTATAACCCTCCTCTGTTTTCGCATATAAAGTGATTTTCCCAATAATATTACTCACTTTGAGATTTATTTGTGTTCCAATTATAGGATGCGTTCCCACTTTTGATAATTTATCTGAAAATTCTAATGCTCCACATAAATTGTAGCTGTCTGTTAAACCTAGAGATCTAATTTTGTTATTTTTGCAATACTCTGCTAGATCATCAATTTTAATTGCACCCTCGCAAATTGAGTACTGAGTATGAATTTTTATGTTATTAAAGTTTTTAGGACTACCGAGCATTTACTCGTTTTATATTACCATCAGAAATAAACAACTTGTAATCAGCCCTGTTAGCAATTTCTCTATTATGAGTTGCAAAAATAATAGTTTTTTTAAGTTTTTTTAATTTTAGAAAAAGAGAAAAAATTTCCTTGGAAGTTTTGAAATCTAAATTACCTGTTGGTTCATCTGCTAAAATTAATTTAGTTTCAGCTATTAAAGCTCTAGCAATCGCAACTCTTTGTTGTTCTCCACCTGAGAGTTCGCTAGGAAAATGATCTGATCTGTTTAAAATTTTCACTTCCTGCAAAATTTTTTTTGCTTTTTCTAAAGTTACTTTTTTATCTTCTCCCCTAATAATTAAAGGCATCATAATATTTTCAATTGCGGTAAAATCTGATAATAAATTATTGTCTTGAAATATAATTGAAATATTTTTACTTCTTAGCTCATCTTTTTGCTGGTTAGTAAAATTTTTAATTTCTTGCTTATCAATTATAATTTTTCCATTAGATGGGTCATCTAGTAAAGCCAATAAATGTAATAATGATGATTTTCCAGATCCTGAGGGTCCCACTAGAGCGACTAGTTCTCCTTCTTTTATTTTTATATTACAATTTTTAAAAAGAGTTATAAAACCATTAATATGTTCGAAACTTTTTTTTAAATTGATAGTTTCTATTAAAGTTTTACTCATATCTTAAAGCCCTAAACGTACTCATATTAGATACTTTCATCGCCGGTAAATAAGAGGCAATAGCTGAGATGATAAGTGAAACAAAAAATATTATTATTATAGAGTGAAAATTTATTTCACTAGGTAGCCTATCTAAAAAATAGATATCTGAAGGAAAAATTTCTAAATTAAATACGGTTGAAAGAAATAATCTCAATTTTTCAATATTTAGAGAAAATAAAATTCCTAAAATAATACCACTAATTGTCGCAAAAAATCCAATTGTTAAACCTGTAAGAAAAAACGATTTTTTAATTGATTGATTGCTTAACCCTAGTGTTTTTAAAATTGCAATTTCTTTTGTTTTATTTTTTATTAGAATAGTTAAGCCAGAAATAATATTAAAAGCCGCAACTACAACTATTAATGAAAGTATTATGAACATTACATTTCTCTCAACTTTTAAAGCACTGAATAAAGATTTGTTTAAATCAGACCAGGTATAAATAAAATAATTTTGATTTATCATTTGAATTTTGTCTTTATAAGAATTCGCCTCTAAAGGGTCTTCTAGATATATTTCAATATTTTGATCTGTAATTTCTTTATCAAACATAGAGAGAGCATCTTCTATATTTAAAAAAACAATATTTTGATCAAACTCTAAAAATCCTGTATTAAATATTCCTGCTATTTTAAATTTTTCTTGTTTTGGTAAGCTTCCAACAGGTGTCGAAACAAATACTGACGACATTAAATTTAAATTGTCACCAACTTTTAAATTTAGATTGAAAGCCATTTCTGATCCAATAAATACATTGTTGGAATTAAAATTATTATAATCTCCTGAGCTAATAAAATTTTCAAAAAATTTTGAAATATTTTTTTCACTTTTATCCACTCCTTTTAGAATTGCTCCCTTTGCATTATCATTGCTGATAATTATACCTTCCCCAAAATATGATTTACTTAATCGGATATTGTTGAATTCTTTTTTTAATTTTTTAATAAATTGTTCATCAATTTGAAAAGAATTAGGCTGAATTACAACGTGAGGATTTAATCCTAAAATTTTATTAGTCAAATCAGTTTTAAAACCATTCATTACTGACATAACTATTATAAGTATTGCTACTCCGAGCATTATCCCTAAAAATGAAAATATTGAAATAATTTTGAGAAAACCCTCTTTTTTTTTAGGTCTTAAATTTCTTAAAGAAATAAGTCTTTCTGCTTTCGTAAACAATGTATTAAGTTTTTAGTTTTGATTTAATATTTTTAAGACTTAATATTTCACTTTTAGATTCTAATTCCTTAAATTCAAAATTATCACCTTTTGATTTTGAACCTATAATAATCTGATAAGGGATTCCAATTAAGTCATGTTTTTTAAATTTATTAGACATATTCTCGTCAACATCGTCTAACAATACGTCAATATTTTGTTTTTTAAGCTCATGATAAATTTTTTCACCCTTTTCAAGGTTTTCTTTATTGTTTTTATTTATGCTAGGAATAATTACCACATCAAAAGGTGATATGGATTTAGGCCATTTCATAGTTTCATTTTTATATTTTGCCTCGATAATAGCTCCAACTAATCTTGAAACACCTATTCCATAGGAACCCATTTTAACTGATGTTTTTTTTCCATTTTTATCGTCTATTAAACAATTCATTGGCTTAGAATACTTATCGCTAAAATAAAAAATATGACCAACCTCAATACCTTTTGTGATAATTTGATTTTCTTTTTTTACTAACTTATTAAAATCTTCTTTTTTATATTTTTCATCAGTAACTGCATAAATTTTATTAAAATCCTCCCGCATTTTTTTAAGCGAGGTATCGTCTATTTTATATTGACTAGGATCTATCTCAAAAATATTTTTATCAGCATAAATATCGCTCTCACCTGTTTCAGCCAATATTACAAATTCATGAGAAAGATCTCCTCCTATAGGGCCAGTATCTGCAGCCATAGGTATTGCTTTTAAATCTAATCTATTAAATGTTTTTAGATATGCGTAGAACATTTTATTATAAGATTTTTTCGCTTCTTCATCAGACAAATCAAAAGAATATGCATCTTTCATATAAAATTCTTTACACCTCATAACTCCAAACCTTGGTCTTATTTCATCTCTAAACTTCCATTGAACATGATAGAGAAGCTGTGGTAGTGATTTGTAAGATTTTACACTTGTTCTAAAAATATCTGTAATAAGTTCTTCATTGGTTGGGCCATAAAGCATTTCTCTACCTTGGCGATCTTTAATTCTTAACATTTCTTCACCGTAATCATCGTATCTGCCACTTTCTTTCCATATATTTGCAGATTGGATTGTGGGCATTAACATTTCTTGCGCACCAATAGCATTTTGTTCCTCTATGACTATTTTTTCAATTTTTTTCATTACTTTAAAACCTAAAGGAAGCCAAGAATAGATACCAGCCGACGATTGTTTTATCATGCCCGTTCTTAACATAAGTTGATGCGACTTAATTTTTGCTTCTGTAGGAAGGTCTTTTATGATTGGTATAAATAATTTAGAAAGATACATTATTGTAAAAATTCTCTTAAATTTAATAAATCGATCTTTACTAGATAATATATGACTGCAAAAATTATAGTAGTAATTAATGTGGTTATTAAAAATTTTTTTGCGATTTTAGGATTTTTGGGGGCTCCTGGATCCATTCCTCCAATTTTCTCCTTAAATACTTCTTTATTTGATTGAATTCCTATTGGTAATACTGAAAAAAATATTATCCACCAAATCATCACATAAACAATTATAGAGCCTGTAATACCCATCAAATCCTAGCAATATTGATATTAGTAAAAGGTTTTTTTCCAGTTTTTTCTCTAACTATTCTTCTGCAGTTTTGT
>MDTD01132851.1_pt1 | contig 16789 bp, 14 predicted proteins | sample 811221 | NCBI WGS metagenome assembly MDTD01 (sample SAMN05326646, study PRJNA326480) | marine metagenome | isolation source: seawater | place: Pacific Ocean: South West | collected 2011 | reverse complement strand
CTCGCCTGCCAATAAATATACCAGCAGTCAAAATCACGCCGCCGACTACAATAAGACCCCAATATTCTTTAATGGCATTGTTAATATTGTTTATCCATTCTACTTCGGCTAAAGTCCCAGTCTTCATTAAGGGTTTGGAATCAGAATTATCTTGGGCTTCTGCCCTCCAATCTACTTCTACTGGACGAACCTTAACTTCTGTGGGAGAAGATTCAGGAACTGGGTGCACTTCGGGTGCAAACGGAGAAGCAGCCAAGTCCACACCTAACTCTGCTAAAGTATATTCAGTTTGTGGAACATTATTACGAAATGCTTGCGATGGCATAAACAAACCATCAGGTAGAACTAAGCCTTGTTCTCGGGCTTCTTGCGAGCCTACGTTACTATCACGACGAACATAACCGTCAACCATATTGGTAGGCATAGTAATCAGTTATCAAGACAACTATTTATATTTACCTTTCAGGGTGCTACTTCAGGAGTCCACCAGACATTCGGGTAATAGTTGCGATAGTTCTCAGGGTTGGTAGCCCAATCCATAGCAGATGGATAAGGTTGCACAGGAACATCTTTGATATCTCCATAGGTTTCAACATTAACCCATGGTGACCACGGATCGTTGGCTAAAGGTGTGGGATAATTATCAGGGTTAGGAATTACCATACCGGGGTGAATGGTGTTAGCAAAAGTGCGACCTTGGCCACTAATGTTTTGTGTAAACTGTGGGAAAATGACGTTTTCAGCACCCATGATATCCTCAGAACCTTGAACTTCAGTAGGGTTAAGATGATTGACATGGTTGGAAGAACCGGAAACATCTTCATTCATTTCGGAGTGAAATAAAAATTGTTCTCGTTGTGGATAGTTCCACCAGTTAGCCAAATCCTTAACTTCTTCTTTCGGAGTAGTCTTGTGCTCGGCACTGGATTCTTCTGCGGTAGCCGAAAGACCAAAGAAAGCCAAAATCTTATCAATAAAAGTAGGCTCTATAACCTCTGATTCAGAGTTATGGCCACAATTACAATCGCCCATAATTAAGCCCCCTGTAAAAATGATGGGGTGCCTGTAATGTAATCAATCATACCTGATGGGCTGGGGTTAGGAACTCCGCCGTAAAGGTGGTTAAGAACAATGTTAGCATCGGAACGCTCTTGAGCATTGGTCATAGCCATAGAAGCAAAAGGTAATGCCGGGGTGGAAACACCATCAATTTCTAAAGTTTCGGCAGCCATTCGTGAATCAACTTCAGCGTCTGGACTACGAGTAAACAAATAGTAGGCTCCGAAAGCAACACCGGCAACCATTAGCGATCCCAGCAATTGCTTGTTAATCAACTAAAAGCCCCCTCATTCCATTCCGGGCTTGAACTCCCAATCTTGGTTCTTGACATAGATTTGTCCAGTAACCTTGAGGTCGGTTGCACCAGCGATTCCCAACTTGCGAGCAAGTGGGGTGTCTGGGACAGGCTTGTCAAGTGTTCCGTATCCACGGTCTGTGAACCATGAAACACCACGGGAAGCGTTACTCTTGGTTGCTCCAGCAGATGGAGTCCATGCACCTACACGGTCACCGTCTTTGTAAAGTTGAGAACGTCCACCAGTGCGCTTGCTACCGATACCAGTAGTTCCTTCAGAAATACGACGAGGGCCAGACTTAGTAGTAGATACTTGAGCACGAACTTTCTTGGATGCTTTCTTTTGTTTCCAGCCGTCTTGCTTGTATCGCTTAACGCCTTCTTTGATACCATATTTTGATACATAGCGTTGAACAACTGTCAACATTCCAGCCTTTTTAGTGGATTTCTTTGCTCCTCTGAGATTTTGTGAACTTCGGTCAGCCATAATAATTTCACCTGTGTGGTTATAAGATATATCTTTGTTCTACTATTTATACTTTTACAATTTAATTCTTGGGTGGTTCTTGGAAACCGATAACACCACAGCCAAGCCTTTTTCCAGCGTTACCTGTTTTTAATGATTCTTCATGCACCTTTTGGTCTATGATTTTACCATCTTTATCTAAACCACCTAAACCTAAGTCATCCCGATCTTCGTGAACAATAATCATACGTCCTACAATACAAGTTACATCCCGAGGATTTAAACTTAATTTTTCTGCGACGAGACTACCTTTAGCCCGACCGTTACGAGAAACAATATTTCCTAAATCGCCTTCGTGCCGAACCTTGGAATCCAGTCCTCCATGTGTCGTTCCAAAAGGATTAAAATGAGCACAAGCCGACTGACAACCGTCAGTTAAATCACCGTATTCATGAATGTGAAAACCATGTTCGCCATCAACCATACCTGTGATGTCATAATTAATTTTTACTCCTTGGCCGGTGTCTTGAAATCTAACCACACCTGCAACACCATTATCATTAGGTGCCAACACTGCTACAGCGTAAGAAGTAGGTAGGGTTTCACTCTCAAAACTATTAAGTTCGCCTACAAAATAACCTAATAACCCACCCATGATGGCAAAAACACCAATTTGTTTAGGGTTCATTGTTCATCACCGACAACAGAGCCATCTGATTCATCTTCTTCGGCTTCATCGTCTTCAAATTGGGAACAAACAGTTTCAAAATCTACTTCATGTTGGGCATCATTCTTATCAGAAGTCACAACACCATAGCCCCAACCAGAAATCATACCAATTCCCAAAGGAATTAATGATAACCACCGATTGATAGTCATAAAATTAGAAGTGATAAATAAAATACCTGTTGGAATGATACCACCGATCACACCATAAGCAATAGATTTATTGAGATGAGCCTTGTGACGCTCGGAAATGTATGCTGCCACTCCTTGCGAGCAAGTTCTACGGGCTTCAGCCTCAGTCTTGGTTAGCACCATGTAGCAAACTTATCGCTACAACTATTTATAGTTATGGAACTCAAAGGTGACCGTGGGCTTTTGCACCCTCAATCATCTCAGCAGACATATCTACGAATTGAGTTGGGTTCATAATAATACTCTTACCGAATAGCATTACAATACCGCTACCAAAGGCGATAGCACCGAGAACCTTTAGTGGTGTGACTCCACCGAAAAGAGGTAGGTCGCCAAAGGACATGCTACCAAATTGGTCTTTGTTAAAGAAAGGTAGTGGTCCTGAAAATTGGTGTAGACCAATCAAGGTTAGGGTTGTTCCGATTACAAGTTTGTTAGTTAGAAAATCTGTGACAGCATTCATAATATCATATCCATTGGGTTTACTATTTATATTTTACTTTTTATCAGAATGGGCTGTGTAGAGCAGCGTTAGCACCGAAGGCACGGCCAATTCCAGTTCCGAAGCCGTTGTTGTTTTCGGCTCCGAAGCCACCCAAGTCAGCGTTACGCACTGGTGGGGCAACGTGTTTTGCCTCCATGCGGATCTTCTTAGGTGGAGAGATACTGCGAACTACCTTGTTGTGGTTCAACATAGGCTGGGTTGACGCAGGAATAATTGGGCGTTCTCGGATTGGCATACGAGTTTGAGTAACAGGAACGTTAACAGTAGGTGCACCACTAAACATAGCACGAGGGTTGCTCGGTCGGATAGATGTGCGGTCTACTTCAAACGCTGGGGAAGCACCGAAAGTTTCAGTAGGTTGGTGAGCGTTGATACGAGGCATAATTTCTTCAGCCTTCATACGGTTCATGTGTGAAACATCAGGACCGAAGTTTTGGTCTCCGTAAATCTCAGCAGTGTGGGAAGGACGAGAGTATTGGGCTTCAGGAGTCAATCTTTGTCCCATAACTTCATAAGCACCGATATCAAAATCAGCATTACGGCCACCAGCCAAAGCACTAAGGTCTAACTTAGGCATGTTGGTAATAGCAGGTGCAGGTCGTGGCATGTTAGGAACAACACCTTGTCCATATCCGCCACCGCTAACCATAGCGGTCATATCCATAGCAGTAGTAGGTGGAACGACGAAATCAGGCATGTTAATTACTGGTGCACTGGGTCGTGGACCGGCTTGTGTCAAACCTTGTCCCATAGCGTTGCGAGCAGGGAGTGTATCGTTAACCAAACTTACTTGAGGAAGGGCTGGTAGTGATGGACTGTAAGGGATGTCTGGTAGGACAGTATTCTTTCCAATTGTTCTTGCCATGTTAATTACTCCTTGTTTCAACTATTTATACTTACTTGTTCATGAGTGAGGAAACAGCCATGAATGCACCAGCACCGACTAAGCCCAATCCCAAAAGATTCATGAGTGACATTCCGCCGTTGGAGCCTCCTTCAGCACGATAGTATTCTGCACCCATGCGGTCTTCTTCACCTTGGTCTTGACCAAAGTTCTGACCGTCAGCATCTCCGCCTTGGTCACCAGTCTGTCCTTCATCGGCACCTTCAGGGGTGTCGGTTTCAGGCTTCATGTCTACGACTTGAGATTCGTCAGTAGCGTCTTGAGAGGATACCATTTGAGTGTAAGGATCGGTCATAACATCACGGTTGGTGTTCATGAAAGCACGAACAGCATCGGAGTTACGTTCCCACGAATAGTGGTTAACCACGGTGTTAGGGTCTATAATCATAGGCTCGTTAAAGGGGTGCATGAAAAATTATCGTCGTGACGACTATTTATACTTTGGCACAACATGGGGTAATTTAATCCCAGCGTTGTAAAAGCATTAATTCTTCAGTAGTTAAAGTTTCGCCAGCCAATAATTTATTCAATAGGTGTTGAGTGCGCTGCTGTTGAGTTTTAGGAGAAGGCTTAGAAGCAGGAGTGTGGTAAGGATGGGGTTGTGGATTCACGGGAGCAAAAGGGTTGGGACGTGGAGTGCCAGTTTGTCGCTGTTTAGCAGGTAGTGGAGGATAGCGAGTTGAACCGTGAGGTGGCATGGGATTATAATAATCATCATCGGTTTCTTGAGGCCGGGGTGTGCTAACACGTCCTCGGGGTGGGCGAGGAACTCCTGAAATAATTTTACCTATGCCAGTAATCGGAAAGTTAATAGTAATACTACCTTTGGGCACAGCATTGTCGTGCCAACGGAACTTCGGTCGGAACTCACCCCATGGAATATACCATTCTTCGGCTTCACGAGGGTGTTGGTCTTGATGATGTTTTAGATAACGATTGTCATGACATTCAGGAAAAGTAGGTTCGGCTTGGGCGTTGTAAAGACGCACACCTGCACCCAGTTTAGGTCTGCCTGTTTTACTACCGCCCCCATTTACTCGGTAATTGACTCCGTTAACGCCGGGGGCAGCAGGCAATAATTCCATATCAAACTTATCTTCCCAACCGTCGTGAATATCATAGGGGCGACAAAACATTAAGTTTCTACCCCACCGAGTAGGCACATCAAGATATTCTTGACGTTGTTCTGACCATGCAGTATAAACATCATTATCCATAATGGGTTTAAGGGTGCCACCACCTTCGGGACAATCTTTTCTATGAGTGAAAATAGGAACCCAGCGTTCAGGTATTCGGGTGAACTCATAACTGCCGACTCCAAAGATTTCGTCATCAAACACTGCCAGTTGGGAGTTCTTGCCCCGATCGGGGGCAATCAAAGAACGAGTTCTACCATCTTTACGAGTAGTGGAACGAATGAAAACATGAGCAGCGATACTGTTTTTAACAAACCAATCGGCTTTGGTGCAATTATACATTTGATAAAATTGATGCTCAGTAAAATCGGTAAAATGGGAAGGGATGATGCCTGCTTTGACAACATCCTTCTCTAAACAGATAACGTCTCCAGCCTTCACGAAGAAAGGTAATACCAATTACCTATGTATAGTTTTAGTTAGTGGATAAACCACGATAAACGACGTAACTGAGAGTTCCGGCTACTACTAATCCGCCCACTACGATACCTGTAACAACCATGTTACCCTCTTTTTCGGGTTCGGGTGGTTCTACCTCTATATCATATTCTACTTCTGGTTCGGCTTTGGCTTCTGCATCCCATGACATATTATTAAGGATTCGGGACGGGGGTGAATTAACTACTGGGGTGGTGGTCATAGGAGGAGGGGTTCTCCAAGAGGCTTCGGCAGACATGGCTTGCTTGTGGTTTGGATTAACATCTACCTCTACGTCTAAAGCGGCTAAATCTGAAGTAGTGGCTACAGGTTCTTCGTCATGGAAACTCAAACGAGCATCACGAATGTTGACGTTGTGACCTTTGTGCTCGGTTTTACGGTCGCCACGGATTTTACCAATGACTACATATCCTCGGTCACGATAAAACTCAGGAGCATAAGCAATAACTTCTCCTTTACGGGCTTTAGCAATCCCGTCCAGCATTCGCTTAATAGTTTTCTTATCGGTTCCAAACGATAGTTGGTCGTCTAAAGCCTTGAGGTCACGAGCGTTGATAACGTTGTGAACGAGATAGATAGAGGCTTGAGATAAGGCTTCCTTGCCTACACCCGCAGGACGCTGGGAAATAAGTGTAACTCCGTAACCGAGAGCACGGCCTAATTTACAAAGACGAATAATCGGATCGGCAGAAGTAGGTTTACCCATCTGGGGAATGAAATCTTGACATTCTTCTACAATAGTTTGAATACCTTTACCTAATGCAGCCTCTAACAAGGCTTCACAGTATTCAGCAATTAGTTCTTGTTGTTTCTTGAGTGGCAAACCGGCTAACTTAATAATCACCGAGTTGGAAGTAGTTTTGAGGGTTTCTACCAATTCTTTCATATTGATAGTTTGTCCCAAGGTGGGTTTCAACGGGACAACTCCGGGCATTTGTTCAGCCAAATGACCGTGAGCATCTAAAGCGTCAAAACAAACGAACTGTAATCCTAACCGAGCAAACTCCTCCATCAGCACCGCAGCAGTCCATGACTTTCCGCTACCACGTTTTCCAGTGATAAACAACACTTGTGAGATAAGAGAATCATCTCCGTAAGCGGAGAAATGAATATCTTTTCCTAACAGGACACGATCTTTCGGGTCCTGTAGTTTCTCTTGAGGTTTACCCATACTTATCTCTTCCCTGCACAACTATATGTAGTTTATGGTGAAATAAATCTATTTAGTCATCTGTGCCATTTTTGCCATACCGCCACCTAAACTGATAGCGGAACTGGAGTTAGTATGATCAATGGCTTCAAAAAGTCCGGGTGGTGGATTTATGTTTTTACCGTGCACTTCATTGAGTCTTGCACTAAGTTTGGCCATACCTTGTTCACCTTGTTGCTTACTATTATAATCAGCGATAGCAATATAGAAAGTGGGTCCATAGGCTCGGAGAACTTCATCACAGGATTTACCGTCGCCACGACCGGCATCAGACATAGCAGCATTGAAAATATAATCTCCATTAGCGTCCCACATATCAGTGATAACAATAGTAACGGCTTTATCAATTCCTTGTCCCTCCATACCACGAATACATTCTCTGAGTCCAGAAGGAATGTTAGTTCCACCACGAGGATAAAAAGGCAAATAACCAAAACTACGGCCATAGAAGTTGCCACCCATATCGTAAGAAGTAATATAATCAATACAATCTTGATGTTGATAAGATGGACCTTTCCATAAGACATTAGGATAAGATTCAAACTCATAGATAGCAAAAGCGTCGTCGCCTAACATACATTGTTTAATCATAATGGCCGCACAAATACGAGCCACTTCCCACCGTTGAAAAGTATATCCTTTCCATGCAGCAGCAGTAGCACCCATAGAACCAGACACATCCACAATTAAGTTTACCATGGTGTTTTTACCAGATTTACCACGAGGCACACGAGCCTGAGCCGCAGTAACTGGTGTAGTGCCGGGGAGTGGAAGCGGGACGAAAGTCGGATATTTGGCACCTTTCATACCTTGAGATGGGTCCCAAGTAGTAGTGCGAATAGGGGCTAAAGGTGTGCGAGGGGCTTTAGGTTTTTCTACTAAGGGTGGTGCAATTTCATCATAGAAAGCACGAAGCGGGTTTTCAAAATCAAAAGGTTTTTCTTCAGCAGAACAATCTCCGATCGGTTCTAACCACACGAAAGGGTCTTTTAGTTTATTAACATCTATTTCACTCACAGTATCACCACGTTACCTTTGGCCTCGTTCATTTTCTGACTACCTTCTTTTTGAGCCGGAACGTGCATCCAATTCCAGAATCCGGGGATTAGTCCACTTTGACCAGTCATTTCAATAGCCAATTCAGCCGTAAACACGGCTGCGGAATATTGACGAGGTTTAGGAGTTGTAATTTCAGGAGTATTGCGGTCTTTCCAGCCAGTAACTTTGATTTGTCCTTTTCCTTTACGGTAGGATAAAATACCCATGCCGGGGTAATAAGTATTATTTTCGTAGGCATCTTGTAAATCTTTGCCACCACCAATTAAAGACCAATCACTGCTTGGGAAAGGAGTTAATTTCTTTTTATCAGGGGCGTTCTTTTCTGCCAGACGCTTACCTTTCTTGTAGATTTGTTCACAAGTTTTACATTTAATCATAGCCACACGACCGTCGTTAGGGTCATCAATAAGGCCAACTTGAGTAATATCGTGGGTAGTAATGCCGATTTCACCACCTGTTTGGGTAGAAACGGTAGACAAAGCCCCAGTATGGAAGGGGTCACAAATAACGTGAGTTTTATCATCGCACCACTCGTAACGACGAGCCATATCCATAGTGCCGTTTTGCACACGAGGGTCATAGTTAGGTCCCATCATGAAACGAGGATAGGTAACGGGTGTGGTCAAAGGTGTGCCGGGATTAGCGGGGTCACGATAACTACGACATTCTACAGATTCATCAACCCAACGGTTTTTACTATTTTTGTAAGCGTGTTGTGCACGACCTTCAGCAATCATAAAGGTAAGTCCACTCCATGTTACTCCAGAACAAGGTCCGGTTTGTTGTTGAGCACCGGCAATCTTGGCTTCAACACAAGTAACTCCATCGCCCATGTAAGTTCCTTTCTGAGCATCACAAATGGCTTCGGTAGTCATGAGGCTGGTGCCATTAGGTAGTTGGCAACAACCTTGTGGCTCAGGTGTGCTGGGAGTGCCACTATTATTTTGAGTTTGTCCGTTAGGCATCATCACAGGATCGTGTTCACATTTAATTCCTAATGCTGAGCCTCCGCCGGGGTCTTGGGTGCGGATTTGGTCTAAAGTAGTGGGAACAATAGCAGAAGTATGGATACCTCCCAAAGACAGACCAAAACGATAATCATCGCCATCAGCAGAATCTAAATATATTGCCCACACAGGTTTGTCACGAATGGCTCGGCCAGTAACATCTTTAGCAGTTAAGAATCCACCATCTTTTTTGGGAGAAATAATTAATTTTTTACTGGGGAATAAGAAAGGTCGTCCACCGACTCCCTTAAACTCTTGTAAGTTAGCAGCATCAGTATTGTCTCCACAATATTTACATAAATCTAACTTACGTCCGGGTGGCAAAATCTCCCATCTATTTCCAGAGTTGTTGCACTGCCAATTGTTAGATGATTGGCCACCACATTGTCGTCCATTCATATCATATGATACAGAGTTGCCACAAACAAGACAACGAGAGAAAGCAGAATCAGTCCACATAGTATCTTTACAATCACTCAAGCCATTTCTACCCATGTGAGCATTACAAATAATCATGGGGTCCATGGTGAAAGCGTGTCTCATAGCACTGATGGGATAACGGCTGGGAATAGCATTTTGAGCACGAGCGAATTGTTGTTGTGCCATTTCAGCAACATATTCAGGTTTGTATTCATTAGTAGGTCCTAAAACTTTAGGACTTCCCACTTCAAAGCCCATTTGTGGTAAGTATGTTCCACTACACCCCGCTTCAGTGCACCGATCGCTACTATTTTTACCAATGCCTCGGTAAATACCCCCAGTTTGAGGGATGGTAGGATTAGTGGTAGGGTTCATGTCTACTTCGTTTTGAGTCATAGGTCTACCGAAAGGATATCTGGTATTAGGTGGAGGGAAAAATCTTTCGTGGTCACAAGTATTACACTTAAAACCATAAGGTCGCTTATAGGCACCAATTTGATAACCGACTTCTAAAATCGGAATGTGATTACATGCCTCTTCAAAGGAGTTAATTTGTTGGTCATACCGAGGTCCTTCATAAGTTAAACGATAAGCAAAGGGTCGGCCACCATCTAATTTAGCCACTTTACCTTTAGGTTGAATAACCATCACATATTTTTGAGATTCAACCATTTGTTGATTTTGAGCACGAAGCATAGATATACTTTGTTCCTTGACGAAATGTTTAGCATAACTTTCTTTACCACAGCCTCGCTTTTCTACATTAGAAGAACCACAATAGATGCAAATCTGACCAGCCGGATTTTGAGTGGCCCATTGTTCACCACAATCTTTACAGACGACATAATCATTACAACGCACACGAGTCATAACTAAGAAACCAGACTGACCGTTCATTTTGTTGGAAATTAAATCTACGTTGCCTCGCCATGTTTTCATATTGCCGTAAACACCGAAATCTACGAACTCCCAATTATACATAAAGTCACGACGACCGCAACCACCCATGCTGGGGTCACAAATGTAAATACCAGAATCGTAAGATTGGTCAGCATTAATAGGAGTATAACTGGAAAGATATTTACGAATGTTGTAAACAATACCGGCTTTATTTTTCATAAAATGTTTAACCATTTCTTTACCGTCAGTATCTTGGATAGTGGTAGCATCGTTAGGATCGGTTTGATAAATCCCATTAAATATATCTAACATGATTTGTTGCCCTTTAGCAGTGTAAAATGGGTGGTCATCATAAGTTGGCATTATTTCATCTCCTTGTAGGCTATATGATTAGGATAGGCAATATCAGCAATCCAAGCGGCGGCAGCATCCTTTCCCTTGAGGGTTCCATAACCACGGGTAGCAGCGTTGCCAGCAAACTCTTGAGTTAACAACATACGATACATAAAGTTATGGTCACGACCGGCACTTCCTTCAGGGAAGTCAGAAGGTTGATAAGCAGAAATAAATTGATTGGTGATAACTAAACCACAATCAGGACACAAACTATCAAAGTATTGAGCAGGATAAAGTTGACCTTTAATTTTATAATAACGTGGTGGAGCCGGTTCAGTAGAATTAACAGCACCGCCGTAATGAACTACACTTTCTACGACGTAATCGCCGGGGCTGAGTGAACCTAATTTATTTCCAGTTCCACCCAGAGGAGAGGCTGAAGAATTAGGATAACAGTATATTTCTTGAGTGTTGCTATCTTGATAAGCAGTAATAGATTTACTTAATCTAACTTTAGCCCACTGGTTAGGGTCTAATCCAGAACCTAAACAAAAACCAATAGGTGGATAGAATTGAGTGCCTAAACCATGACCTTGCACGGTTTGATAAAGTGGAGTCAAAGTAGTGGGTTTGCCAGTGACAGGATCTAATCCATCTAACTCTCCGGGTTTTCCGCCGGGTGGTGCCCATCGGTTATCAACCAATTTACCACGCACACGCAAGTCAGCATGACGAGTTAGGTGTTCATCTCGGTTGGGGCCAGAACCACATTGACGAGTTAAAACTTCCCACATTCGCCCTTCATTCATGGCTTTACGATACATGGCTTCAGTATTTTTATCAGGAATACGCTTCCAATCTAAACAGCGAGTAACATTGTAATTAACTACGATATCAGACAAAACGTTAGACCACATACCTTGTTGGCTGGGGGCACAAGGGTAGGATTTAACTTCTTTTTGCCAATCACAGCCTCTGCCGGGGTGAACAGTAAGGTGTCCAATTTCGTGTCCGATAACGAAAACAGTGCCAGCAATACGAGCAATATGGTCGGCAGGATAGCCGTGGAAATTAGCAGCGATACACTTCTGCATAAAACTATCACTAAACTCTACGTTTTTAGAATCAGTTTTTGCACCTTTGAAAGAATTGCCTAAGAAACATTTGACAGAACTGGGGATACCAGTAGCCTGTCGCAAAAAAGCCCATGCATCAGCAAACTCATCGTTGGCTTGTTGAATAGCGTTGTCGGCCATAGATTTAATTCTACGTCCACGCTATATAAACTTTATCATTGTAGGCAATCTTTGAACCGAGCGTTAAAGAAGTTACGATCTTGCAGTGACATATTTCCAGCATCTACTAAACAAGCCTTAGACTTAATACGTTGCTTGGTTGGCAAACCTTTTGTTAATTCAGTCATATAATTATTAAAAGCACCTGACCATGCGTTGTTGTCGGTAAAGGATTGGGTGTAATACTGTTCAGTAACGTCGGCAGGAACAATGTAGATTTGTGTGCCTTGTGCCAATTGTCCCTTTTCGTCGCTTTGGGTAGTTCCGATAGCGGAAGAAATACCAGCAGTGAACAACATAGTAACATATTCAGCATCAGTTTCTGAAGGTTGAGATTCGGCTTGGTCGCCTGCTCGTTGTAGTCTGACCCACAAACGCAAAGTGTCTTCACCGTGCATACCACGATTGCCTGCCTGTGGGGTAGTAGTTGGAGCGTGTTTGAGAACGAAACAACCGATAACATCATCTTCGGGGGCATTAGTAGGGTCACGAATGTTTTGTTGAAGTGCACGAGAGGCTTGCTTAATCCAATCTTCCAAAGATATTTTTCGCATAGTCATATTTTGAGCATCACCGAAGTTAGTGAAGACGTGACCATCAGTAACATACTGATCGAAAGTTTTCTGGAAGTTGTTAAGCACACTGCCAATTTCTACACGGCTACCACTACGAGTGCTGCCGACCTGATAGCGACCAATAACTCGCAATCCTTGGTCGGCGTTGTTTACTGCTGTAGCCAAGTCAGCACCTAATGGAGAAGCAATACTACCAGAGTTACCAAGTAGCAAACCGTTGAGTCCATTGGTTTGACCACGGTTAATCAAAATACCATATGGTCCCATGCTGTCAAAGTAAGTTCTCCAACCCAGACGGTTTGGTCGTGGGAATGGAGCGTTGTTAGCATCTCCGAAGAAATCATTTTGCATTGGGGCTTGACGAGTTCCGGGTGGTGGTGCAGTAACAGCCTGTGGTAGTGGAATAATAGAACCAGTGACACAGCCAGAAACTTCATTGACTTCGGAATCCAAGACCGAAGAACCAGAAATGGAGCGCATTTCAGAATCCAACATCTGCAAGAGTCGTTGACGGTCGTTTGTAAATAAGTTTACATCACGAGAGATGATACCACGAACTCGGAAGTAATCAAACAGAATTGGCTCTTTATCACTACCTGTTGGGTCTAAAATTAGGTTTTGGAAGTAGGAATACATAGAGTTGTAGTCTCCTAATTGGCCAAAACTACCATCTACGCCTGCATCTTCTACAGTATAACTACGTTGTGGTTTGTTAGTTGAACCGGGGGTGTTAGTAGCCATACGTTCTTCTTCCATAACCATGGTAGAAATGTGCCAGTGAACTGGAGTAATTTCTGAAAGTGAAGATTCGCTGGAATCCTTAATTTCTTGGTGAAGTGGAAGCAAGACATCTCGCTCATATTGCCAAACTGATGGCACGGAAGCCAAGACATCACGACAACGTTGGTAGAACAGATCGAAGTTGTCCAATAGATTTTGTCCTTCTTGACCTACACCTGTAGTAACGCCCTTGTTTTGAATGTATCCACGAACCAGAACTTCACGCAAGAACTCTTGCTCGTTAACATATTTAATTTGTGAACCGTCCAATCCCTTGTTGTTACCTTGCAGGTCAAGAGCACCAGCCTTAGCACGACCCAAACGATGTGCCAAACAATAAGGAACAGCGTCCAGAATATCTTGACGACCAACATATTCTTTTCCACGAAGGAAAGAGAAGGCTTGAGCCAATTTTACAATAGAGTTAGTGAAACGGAAACCGAGAACACGGGTAAAGGCTGATGGAACGTGAGACAAGTCATCAGAAGTTCCGAAATCACCGAAAGATAGAATTGAGTCAGCATCTTCGGCTCCAATCAGGGGTGTTGTGGTGGATTCTCCAGAAGTTTCAGTGTTAGTAGTAATAGAATAGTCCAAAAGTGGAGATTCGTGAATATCACCTATACCAGTAGCGAAACTGTATTCCAACTCATCGTTTCCAGCAGCAATAGCAGTAGGTCGCTTAGCGAAACGCTGGGAGAACAGCATAGAAATCATACCGATATCACGCAGACCGTTGTAAGAAGATCCCGGGGGTGTGAATCCAAGGCTGCCAACAGTTGTCCACACCTTCATTAAGTCATCAATACGCATAGGCACGAGTGTTTTACGGTTGTTTTGAGTCAATTCTTTAACGATACGAAGTTGTGGTTCACCACTGCCTCCGCCACCGTATTTACCCATAAGTTGGTCATAACGGCCACCAAGTCCGACTGAACGGAAGAGTAGTTCCATATCAATACGGTCGGTAAACGCCAAGTCGTTTCCTTTTTGGTGAGGGTTGGTATCCATCCAAGCAACGAAAGGTGGTGAGTTGAAAACTTTACCACGATATTCTACCTTTCTTTCAGCGATTAGACCCAGAATTGCGTCTTCTACACCAGATTGAGAACGGTTGGCTTCGTTGAAGAACTTAATAGGTTGAGTAACAATAGGTTTAGGTTCTGGTTCAAACACGAAAGTGTTGGTAGTAGCACCAGTGATAGCAGAGGTTTCTTCAACACTCTGGATTTCCAGACCGTAAAGAACTTCATCAGGTCGCTTGTCATAATCTAATTTAGCCACACCGATTTCACCGAGCATTTCCATACCGATGGCATCAATACCACCACGAGAAGTAGCACGAATATCACGCAAGAAGTGGCACATCATTTCACGAAGCCAGTATCCTTCATTACGGCCAGCATCAGTGTAAATACCATCAAGTTCAGCAGCAAAGATAAGTTGCTTACGAGCCTCTTCAGGAATGCTACCCATAATTTGACCATAGAAAGAAGAGTTTACTTTAGCGTTGCGAAGAAACATTTCAAACGGTCCATATTTGGGTTTAGTTCCTTGCTCAAAGGCAATAAATTGACCTTGGCCATCTAAAATCTTGATAGGTTTAACATAGATTTCTTTTTCAGTTTCTTTGTATTCTTCTGAAGACGGATCCCAGTTAGGGTGGTCGGCATAGGAGTTAGTTCCCATATCATTCCAGAGTCCAATGTCAAAATCCTTTGGAACACGAACTTCCCAACAGTTTTGTAGTAGGTTGCGGTAAGTTTCAATAGTAACTTCACGCTTGGAGTCTACAGGTGGGAACAACATATCTCCACGATGGTTAGTAGTTTCTTCTTCTTGGTTGCGAAGGAACTTAAAGTTATAGAGGTAAGAACCACTGCGTTGTGGTGCAGAATAATTATAATTATTTCCTGCGGTCAATGAAGGTGCAGACCAAGAAGTAAATCGCCATGTTTCCCAAACGCTTGCAGTATCGGCGTAGGACTTTTGGTTGTAGTTAATATCATAATACATACCCTTCTCAAAAATTAAGGGTTGGTAAATGTTGTCACTACTGGAGTTATCAGCAAAGAAATTACGCATATCGGCAGAACTACCTAAATTGGTTAAATATTGTTCACCTGCACAAAAGGTCTTAGAGGTGTGATAACCGTAGGAGTTAGCCAAGAGAGTAGAAGCACATTCAATAACTGTGGTCTTTCCAGTTCCGGGGATACCAGACAACCGACAGGTAGAGTTCTTCATCAACCATGCTGCAATCAAGGCTTCCAGTTGTTTGTAATCGTCAAACCCGAAAACATCGTTAAGTTTAAAGATAAGAGTTCGCATCCACTTCAGCAAATCAACACGTTGTTGTCGGCGTTCCTTTTCACCAATAAGTGATTGGAACTCCTTGAGTGCGCCCATAAGAGAAGCACCCATGCCATCTGCCTTGTATCGGTTAACGGAATCGTGTTCTAAGTTAGTAAACACTGAGTTATCCAGAACTTGTTGCACTTCAACCTCGTTATCTTGGTTGAGTGGAAGTCCTAAGTTAGCAGTAATATCGGCACCATTAATGTCAGATAATTGAATAAATCTTGGTCGTCCATCGCGATCGTCCAGAATATCAATGCGAGCCACATCGGTTAGTGGAGTAATAGAAACTACATCTGACAATCCACCACGTTCTTTAGCGATGCGAGCAATTAAGTTAGTAGCGTTATCACCAATAATGGCTTCCAGATTTTGGAGTGCAATTTGAGTGGCATCTAATTGGGCTTCACCTTCGGGAACGAAAATAGGTGTAGTAACTTCATTAGGAAGTAATCCTTTGAGTTCGTCATCTTCTAAAACAGCAGCCAAGTATTCGCCTTCCATAGCCATTTTAATAGCATCTACTTCTTCTTCATCAACACCTAAGTTGTTCATAGGTTGAGGACTATCAGGGATTTCAGCGATGACTTCTTCAGTATCGTCTAATTCCTCAAAGAATGACTCGTCTTGAGAAAGGTCTTCAATATCTTCCATGAGTTCCTCAACATCAGGTTCGGAAGGAACATCAGAAACTTCAATATCCATTTCTTCCATTAGGTCTTCCATGTCTTCAATATCCAAGGGTTGAAGTTCTTCAACTTCTTCTTCATCTTCGTCAGCATTAAAGTATTCTTCGGTCATTATTGAGCCTCCTGTTGATAATTAAGATCGAGTTCAATGAGAACTGGTTGTCCTCCACGACGACCAATAACATAATATTTACGACCGATACGGAAAGCAACGGAAGCAGTAGCATTTTGGTCAGAAGCAGAAGGATTTGGAAGGTTGAAAGAAGGTGACATACGGTTGCTACGACGAATCATCTTTTGAGTTTCATACATAGCAGCAGCGTTTCCAGAATGAACTTCAATAGAATCAACTTGTCCTTTTATCACTTCACCGTTTTTG
>MDTD01073185.1_pt1 | contig 16790 bp, 4 predicted proteins | sample 811221 | NCBI WGS metagenome assembly MDTD01 (sample SAMN05326646, study PRJNA326480) | marine metagenome | isolation source: seawater | place: Pacific Ocean: South West | collected 2011 | reverse complement strand
TTCGAGAGTCGAATCTTTCAGCCGGTGATCTGAGAGGCACTTCGGTTGAGGATGTGAGCAAATGGCTTGCCGAAAGAACTAATGAGCAGGGATTGATCGAAGGCGCCTCCCGTCTGCAAGTAGAATATGGAGGTATTAATGGCGGTGCCGGTGCAGGGTCTAATGACGGCATGACGGCGGAAGCCATTGCCGCTACAATAAAATCGGAAGTGGTTCATTACGCCATAACAAGCCATGAAGCCGGATTGAATTTAGAGCCTTCCCGTGCTGTTAAAGAGCGAGCGCTGGCTTTTCAGCAAGCGATGAAGCAAGTCGGCAAAGGTGGTTCTCGTCTGAGCGGTGAATCCCACATGGAGTATTTGTCACCTCTGAGACAGAGAGAGTCGGTCAATGAGATGCGCGGACTGATTGGCAAGTATCTTGCCGATTCCGGCATGCCGACGCAAGATCTCAAAAACCTTGATGTTCTCGATGTACAAGATTGGTTGCAGGGAAGAGTCGATGGTGACGGTCGTTTGCCGGATGGTGCCACCCTACAGGGAGAGCTGGGTGGTCTCGAAAATGTGGCCAGACACTTGCAAGCGGAGCTCTCAGGATTCGCCCGTTCCGCCAGCGCTGGTAGCAGAAGATCCAACCAGGATCTGGATCACCGCTTTAAAATGATGGTGGTGGAGCAGTCACTGGTCGGAGTGGGAGAAGGGGAGCCGCGCTTCACGCGAGAAGGCGCAGAGTCCAGACCTACCTACAAGAACAGATCCAGTGCTCAACAGATGACCGTCATGGTATATCAATTTCTCTCATCCTCCGATAAGTCCATGTTCGAGTTGCAGAATCTCAGCGCCGAGGAGGTGCATTCCTGGATGACCGGCGCCGAAGCCGGGCAGGAGGGAGCAAAGAGGCTGCCCGGAGCATTGATGTCCGAGTTCGGCAACGATACCATGAGGGTTGCCGAAGAGATAAAGGCGGAGCTTGTTCATACGGCTTTCAACCACTATGAATTGGTCATGCCCCACAGTCAAGTTCCGGAGCCTGTATTCAGACATATTCTGGATTCGGCCAGGGCTCTTCAGGGCAGAGTGGAGCATCAGAAGGCGGTGGGCGAGCTTGATTCTGTGAAAGATCTACCCGAAGCTCGCAAGCTCACAGTCAGCATCTCCCTTGATTCGGTCGGTCGAGTACACGACCCAGCCTATGTACATTCCCGGACTGAGGTGAGTGCTCGTAGAGTGCAGTTGAGAGACCAGCTTAGAGAAGAGATCTGGAAATCCGTCAAGAGTGAGGCTGTTCGACGGGTAATCTATGAAGAGGGTATGAAATCGCCGGTGGTGCAGAGAATGCTTCCGGCTGATGGTAAGATGACCAGACCTCTTGCTAGAGCCATTCTAGAAGAGGGGATGAAGTCTCCTCTGGTGAAGCAGGCAATTATTCGAGAAGGCAGTAAGAGCGATGCCTCCCGGGAGCTTATCGACGCTATTCGTCTCGATGTAAAACGAGAACAACTCGACCTTGCCCTGGCTGAACTTGAAAGAGACCCAGCCAACTCAGAGAACCGGAGCAAAGCCAGGGAGTTGGCTGCCCATATTGCTAGAGATTTGAGCAAGCGTCCTTATCTGGATAAATCCGGAGAAGACTCTCTCCGGTTTTTAGTTGAGATGGATCTGCTTCCCGAGAATCATCCGATTCTAAAAGATAGAGAGTTGGGTCGGACTGCCGTACCGACGGATTATCTTGCCGGTACTGTCGGCTATGACAATCAGCCGGAGGTGGACTTTGGCCGGTTAAAAGAGGCTGAGTCCCAGATCCGATCCGAGCTTCTCGCTATTACGTCAAATCGTTCCAGGCTCAATTCAGATCAGACCACCGAGACCCTGAATCGGGCCGCCGATGCAACAGTTCGCTTCATAACCGATCCGTCTTTGCGTATAGCCGAGCATCTAGGTTTGCCGGTGGAGTTCATCGATAGAGAGAACTTCAAGTACACCGTAGATGATGCCGTGCAGGGCAAATATAAAATCGGTACGGGTGAGTCCTATGTGGGAGTCAACTCAGAAAATCATATGGTGACGGCTACCCATGAGCTGGGCCATGAAGCGCGCTGGTTGGAGCTGATGGCTCTTGGCGAAAAAGATCCCCTCGGTGTTCGCCTGGCGATAATGGATAACGTTATAGCCGGAGCAGGAAAGCCAGGTCGAATCGCCGTGGATTCCAGGGTCCTGGAGAGAGTTCCGATTAAGTCCCATGATGCTCGCGAAGCGTTTAAAGGTCATGTCAAAGAGCGAATTCTAAGTGAGCTGGAGGCAGCCGGATTTGACGTGGCCAAAGAGAAAGCCGAACTTCCCCCCAGAATAGAAAGGCCGGGATTTGAATTCGAGCCGTCCTTACTTGCCGAGTTCGGTAATTCGGAAGTGGCAGTGGAAGAGGCCATCAAGGCTGAAACCGAGAGTTATCTTCGGTCAGTCAAGTTGCTTGATACCACAGAGCTGAACAACACTTCTTTGAAAGTGGTTGATTCAATTAAATATGGAAGAGCAGGCGAGGTGATTCGGCTAGCCATGCACAACCTCGTGGAGGCTGAAGGCGGAGTCGAAGTGTCGGCTGAGACACATCTAGCCCAGATCAAACAGGAAGTGGCCAGGTTGACCGCAAGAGAGCCTGGAGACTTGAGCACAGGAATGTCGGTGAGCGACGAACTTGTGCGTCAGGTGGCAGGGGATCTGCCGGTGGATCTGCAGGCAAGACAGTTGAGACTGGCTATTGATTCAGTTGTCGATAACTCAAACCGGGAGCTGGTAAGCCATGTATTAGCCACCGCCCAAGGTGAAGCCGATCTTGCTACTGTTTCAAGCAGGTTGAAAGAGATGGGGGCAAGTGTTCCCGATGCGGTAATAGAAGAAGTGCTTGGTTCCTCCCAAAAGAACCATGAAGCCCTGGCGCCCTACGAAATCCGGGAACATGTCGCCAGCAGTAAAGGCGAGGTGCCAACCCGGTCCCTGGTGAGACAACTTGCCAGAGAGTTTAATGTGGATCCCGATTCTATCGGCGAAGCAGAGATGAAAAAGGCTGTCATCGCTTCTAGGAACAATATCCATGAACGCATGCTGGAGCGTATGAGTAATGTTGCCGAGGGCTATCAGAAGCGTCCTCCCGGTTCAGACGAGCTGAAAGCGCCGGAAATTTCCGGTCGTGATAACGCTTTGGTGAGGAAGCATGTTCGTACTTTCAGCCTTGATGCCGTGGCTCGCGAGTCCGGGCAGACTTCACAGCTATCCTACGCGATCTCATCGGATGAGACCGCTGCCAGAAAAGGCGAGGTTGCACTGCGGGCTAAAGAGATCCATCGCGAACTAAGAGGTCTGCCGGCCGGTGACGACCGGGTAGAGACCCTGCGTCGGGATCATGAAAAGTTGGTCGATTATCTCAAGAATACTTCAACTATTCAAAGGCTACATCGGGCTATCATGGAGAACGACACTAAAACTGCCACCGCCCTTGCTCGCTCTCTCGTTGAGCCTCTGTCCACCAATGTCGACTACAACCGTCCGATCATGGAGTGGATGTTGGAGAATTCTCTTCTGGAAAGGGGCGACCTTGCCGGTACCGCATACGAAGGCTTCTTTACACCGGATGGCAGAGCCCGTTCTCTGGTTCTAGAGCGAATGCGTAAGTTCAGCAGTTATTCACCCACTAATGTCACCACCGTCAAGGAAGGTGAGTCCGGGGTGTTAACCAGATTCAGAGAACCTCTTGAAGTCAGAGATCTTCGAGGAAACCCAGTTAAGGTGGATGCCATCAGAGTCGATGGCGATGGTAGAGTCTCTCTGACCCAGGTAAGCTCTACCGGAAGGGAGAGTAACTTGCCTCTCGATAGGGTCTATTCAGGCAACTACACCAGGGATTTCATTGAGAACAATCAAACATCCGGTGGCAGAACCTTTACCGAGATGGCTGGAAACTTCGCCGACTATCTGGTCACTCTGGCAAAAGAGCAAGAAGCCGGAACCGAGTATAAATCCCTTACCGAGTCACGTCTCAGCGCCAAGAATGCCGCTAATCAGAACTTCAGAATGTACGTTGAGCCGGAAGCAAACGCTCTGAGAAAGCATGTCTGGGAGAGCGAAAGACCTGCTCAGCAAGAGAGATGGAAAGAGAATCGACTGAGCGCAGAAGCGGCGCTTCTGGAACCTGCCAGAGAAGCGGCCGCCAAGCTGGGCTTGCCACCTGAATTGATAGCACCCCATAACATAGTGGTGGAGATTTTGAGGGAGGCAGCCGGCACCTATGGTGACGGAATGATCAAGATCGGACTGAATGCCGATGATCCTGTAAATGTCATCGAACATGAAGTGAAGCATTTTCAAGAGTCTCTTGACCGGACTGCTTTGAAGATGGCTAATCCCGAGCTGTTCAGCAGATTGGTTCTTGAAGATTGTCTTGGACATATCGGTCAGGGCGGAAAGCGTCTCAGCTTCAACCAGGTAAGCGGAAGACCGAAGTATGAAAGTCCCGAAGCAGTGGACGCAATGAGAGGACTTGTTCGGGATTATATAGCTGAGAAAGGGCGTTCCAGCGACAGAAAGGAGATCAGTGAATTTCTTGAATCTCGAGAACTCTCCCCCGAATTACTCTCCGAGTTGCGCTCCAATCGTGGTGTCATACGCGAGATGGAGGCGGAGATTAAGCATTACAACGCTACCCTGTCCAACTCAGTTATCAGCGATGTTCTGGTCAAAACCGCCGGTGATGGTGTATTGAACCAGGCAGCCAAAGAGTATCTGGAGCGCAGGGCGGCTGAGTTCAAAGCCACCCAGGCTGAGCTTGCCAGTAGCGGAGGAGATCTTAGCTCCGCTCCCGATGTAAGAAAGTTGATGACTGGTATCGCGAGTGATGCGGTAGGCAGGGTCGATAAGTCCTTTTATCAGTTCTCCATAGAAGAGATACGGGCTCGCCGTTTTGAGAAGACGCGACAACTTTCACGCCTGGTGGACAGGGGAGAGAGTCGGGAAGCCCTTGAGGCAAGATTCCCCATGGTCAAATTCATCATGAATGATATTGCCCTGGGCAACGCCCAGGAAGCCGTGTTGGTGGAATTGAAAAGGATGGAGGCTGGAGACCCGCAGGGCAAACACCTGGAAGCCGCCCGGGGTCATGCCCAGAAGGTGATGGAGCTTCTCCCTGAAGGGTTCACAAGTAGCGATGAAGCGGTACGATTTATGCTGGAGCGCAATTTGATAAGCCAGGAGACCGCTGCTGCTGCCGGATATGATCGCGTGGTGACCGCTGTTGCCGTGCATCGCAATCTTATCGAACCGGATAACCTGGCTGAGAAGCATTATAGAGAAGCGCACTATGACGCCTTTGTTCATACCTTCGAAAAACTTGAGCAGGGCCAGCTGCCTGAATCCGGTAAGCTGAAGAGTCCTGTGGAGCTGAAAGGCGGCGGTCGCTATCATGAGCTGGAGAGACCAATAGAAGCATATTGGGACTCAAAAAATATTGTGGAGATTCAGGGGATTACCGAAACTGCCGATGGTTCTACTTCGGTCAAATTGAAATTCAAGGACGGCAAAGTATTCGACTATCCGCTCAACGATAGAAACACGCTCTACAGCAAGTTTGACTATATGATGAAGACAAAGTACGGAAGAGCGCTCAGCGACCAACAGCGCATGGATCTATTAGTCGACCACTGGGAGACCCTGGAACGTGTGACTGAACTTTCAGATGGTCCCGAGTCAACTTCAGGTGATATGGATTCCAGACTGGAATCTCGCAGCGATAGCCAGGTTCGGGAGCCGGTCTCTTCCGAAAGAGAGCTGGCCAGGGTGAGTGAAAGATATCTGGAGCTTTCCCGGGGCACAGCCGATCGCTCCATGAGGGAGGCCCTGGTCAGGGGCTTGGACTGGATAGGCAAGAATCCCGATGCCGATATCATCGGCGGTGATGGTGCCAGGCTACTGCGGGAAGCCATGGTCGGCGAAAGTGGACCAGGTGACTATGCCCTGGAGAAGGCCATCGAGACCGTTGGCCAGATCAAGGAAAAAGGAATAGAAGCCTTTGTTGAAGCGGTGAGAGCCGATGAGATCAAAGCCCATGCCGAAGTCTTCCAGGCAACTTTGCTCCAAGAACTAGGCCGAGAAGGGATTGACCTCAAGTTCCTGGACATGAACGATGCCTATGTTCGAGATAGCGTTATCGCGGGTCTGAGAGAATCTAAACAAGCAAACATGCGAGTGATGTTCTCCCTTCTCGATAGTCCGGACCATCCCCTGCATGAGGCTGCCAGGCAGGCTCTCTCCGGAACCCTTGGTGCCGTTGAACCTGTTGAATTGAAGAGTGGTGAGAGACTGGCTTCCGGAGAGCTCTCTAGAAGTAGTGGCGGCAGAAGGCTTACGGGTGGTTCTATCGCTGATACCGTTTCTAATGAGCGGCAGAGAGTGGAGAGAAGTGCTCCGGTCAAAGTCGCCCTGGAAGAGTTTGTTCGGGAGGACAAGTTTGCCGAGAAACTGGGCAGGGAGCTTGGCATAGAAGACATGGAGAAAGCCAGAGAGCTGGCAGGCAAGCTCCTTTCATTCGACGAAGCCGAGCAGCGCCAGGGTCGCATGGAGTACGACAGATTGGTCGAGAAGACCGGTGCCAGAGCGGCCGGGGTGAGGGCTAACATGGCTGAGTTTGTTCGAAGACGAGGAGCTGTGGTCCTGGTTCTTTCAGCCGCTATCCCCACAATCAATTACTTATTGCACCAGGATGACACCACCGACTACAGTCCTGCTTCCTGGGTCGGAAATTAGCAAACAAGAGATTTGAAGAAGATTTGAAAAAGATTTGAAGAAGATTTGAAAGGAATTTGAAAGGAATTCATAAGAGAATGAGATAATGCCAGAACCTAATAACAAAGCCAAAACTGAACTTCCGGATGATAAAGAGCAAGAGCTTTCCAGCCTTGGTCTTTCCAGTTCTGACGTGGCCAGTTCTGACGTGGCCGGCTCCGGCGGTTCTGACCAGGATGATAGGAGCGAGTCCAGTATCTATGCCGATGACGATGATCTCTCGGTGGCCAGCCAGAAAGCGGAACATGACTCGGAAAGTCCTGAAGTTGAGGCATTGATCCAGGAGAGCAAAAAAGAGTCAGGGGGGCAAACCCTTTCCGAGCTTGGTCTCGATGATCTACTGATAGAAGGAGATGACAGCACCGGGGACAATGGAGTTCAGGTCGAAGATAAAGAGGCGGGTCTTGAAAGCCGGGAGAGCGATGAGAGTCAAGCAGTAGCTGAGACCGAAAAAGAAATTGAAGGGATTGAGGTCATTAAACCTGGTGACATGACCGACGCGCAAAGGCAGGAGACGCGAGACCTTGATTATCTGCACGGTATGCTCGACGCTTATTTGGAAAATGACCTGACCGCAGCCGCACTTTTCCCCGATGGAAAAAGTCGGGAAGAGTTCCGGGAAAAGTTGAAACTTGAGCGTGGGGTTAAAGCCGAAGATGGCTCCGGTTATGAGAAATTGCCTGAGTTTGGTGAAGCTTCGAAAGAAGGGCTATCGCGCCTGGCCGACTACTATGAAAAGTTGGCTGTCCCGCTCACATTGAGAGCGCTGAAAGAGAATCAGCTCGAGCCGCCTGCCGGAGTCCCCATGACCATTGCCGGGGAGAGAACGACAGTGCTCACCCTCGATCGATACAGACAAGCCGTGGAGAGAGAGGAGGGACGCCTTGATATCGATCCCGAGAATGTATCCGATATAGGTGAGCTGCGCGGGGTGAACGATTGGATAGATCAGAGCAACCGGAGCATGGACGATCTACGCCTTGACCGTCAGGAAGCTTTTCTTTCGGACATGCTGGAAGAAGGTATTAGAGACGGCAAGTTTCCTCCCGGCTGGAGACGCAATGAAACCAACCTCGATCAAGTCGGTTGGGTGAACGCGGTGGACCAGGCCATGTCCACCTATGATCGAACCACCAGGCTGATGGAGTCCCTGGTTTATTTGAAGAACTCCAATGTGGAGATGGATGGTGTAGAAGAGCTGGTGGATGACGCATTCAAGAATCTGCCACCGGGGATGAAGCCGGAAGATATCACCTGGAATGACGGCAAGATCACCAGAATTGATTTCAGTTCGGTGATGCTTGATTCTTTAAGTCTGGAAGACCATGGGAATAAACAGAAACTTGGTGGTCTGGAGAAGTGGTGCCAGGAGAATCAGGAGCGAGTACAGCCATATTTCCAACAGCTGCTCAAGACAGAGTACGTTGACGGCAAATATGATATTTGCGGCTACGGAGAGATGCCTGTCTCCCATGGCTGGGTGAATACAGAGAGTAAAGAGTTCGTGGCCAATTCTCCCGAGCGCCCCCGGGAGCCCGAAGGGGGCTGGAAGCATTTCAACTTGATTGAATACGACATGGACTACAAAGCGGTCAAGGATGAGTTTGGAAAGCTTGTGGGCTATGAAGTTACCCCGACCACAGAGTTCCGTGAGATTCATCCACTCTCTTATGACGACTGGATCGGAGAGACTGCTTTTGAGCAGAAAGGTAAGAGCACCTTTTATGAACTGGACAAACCGGTGGCGGTTCAAAACTCATCGGGGCAGATAGAGCTGGTGGCGGCAAAAGATTTGCCCCGCTGGAAGAGCTGGGAGCAGACCAAACATGTTGGTCATAAGGCGGTAATGTACAGCATGGATGCTTTGATGGTGGCATCGGCTATTCATACCGGTGGTGCTTCTCTGGCAGTGGCTAGAACCGGTGGACGACTTTTGGCGGAGAAGGCCGCTGTCAGGTTGGGAACTTCGGTGGTGGGTCAGATGCCCCGCAATTACGCGCGCTGGCAGATGGCAAAGGCAGTTAGTCAATTTGCCATCGGTGTCGGTGGCTTCACCCACAACCCCGGTGCCCAGGAGATTCCGGAGCTGGCCGCCCTTGGCCATGCCAGAAGTATGTATTTCCTTGGTCATGCCGGATTGTCCCTCACCGGCATGTTGAGGGGACCGGCAGGACGTTTCCTCGCTTCCCGGGCACCAGCCACTTTAGAGCGACTCAATTCCGTTCGTAATACTTTTGGTGGTGGCGAGGAGCTGGCCCGTAACGCGCAGCTTATAGAAGAAGGATTGAAGATCTCCCACCCATTGATGCATCGAGCCGGGGAACTTGCCCATGGCGGTTTCTGGGCTAGTGAGCAGGCTTTTGTGGGAATGTTCCTTATGGAAGGGGGGCATTTTGTCCGGGGCTTCACCCACCCTGAGCGGCCCCAATCCGTGGTAGAAGCGGAAAAAGCTTATTTCGATTCTCTGGGACCCCTGGCACACAAGAGTGGTCTGGAAGGAGAAGGCTCGTCCGGTTCCGACTATCTTCTCGATCAAACCCGGGAAGATATGATGAGTCCGTCCGCCGAAGCCGATTGGACCGGACTGTACTTCGAGCGTTACGCCAGGACCCTTGGCATAAACGACCCTGCCAAGATGGAGCAGGTAGACAGCATAGTTGATGGTGTCAAAAAGTACATCGGTGATGATGCCGACCCTGCGGAAAGAGAGGCTTTTGTCAGGGACTTGATGAAGTTCTTCCGCTATGATGGCGACAAAATAGCTTCTTTACAGGACGGCAAGTTTAAAAGAGATATGCTATCGGAGAAGCAGGTCCAGGAGAGATCGACCACCGATCCTGAGTTGGATCCTGACCTGAAAAGAGTCGCCGGTCTCGCGGCCCTTGTTCTCACCAGGGCCGGTTCCGAAGACGGCAAGATTCCTGAGATCCTGGCAGAAAGACAGGTTGATGTGGGCACCTACACGGAGAAGTATCGAGCCGGCGCCGGCAGGGGCGGTCGGCAGGGTCCGGTGCAATCTAGAAAGGTTGACGGACCGGACAATCTTGAGCAGCAGTTATCGGCCAAAGAAGTACTCTCCCTTATCGGAGACGACTTCATGGGCACCGAAGACAGTGCTCTGAGCGCCGACAAAGCAGCTGTTCTCTATGAAGCCGGTGTGGTATCAGGAGAACAACTGGGTAGCATCCTCACCGACCGGATAATGGATAAAGAGCTCACCGCCGAGGACCGCATGAAAGCGGTTGCTGACTTGGGTCGGGTGATAACTCGATTGAGATTGGAAGAGGTCGACCGCGCCACCAATATGTCGGCAGATCAGTATAAGATGGCTCGGGGCATGGCATTCGGGCTCTCTTCCGGCGATCTGACCCAGGAGCTGCAAAGCAATCTGGGTTTAGTCGATGATCCGGATGTGCGAGCCACCGCCGAGTTCATGCTCAACTATCTCAACAAGAGCCAGATAGATGGTAAGGATCAAGAGAGATTTAAAGAGGCTTTCTGGCGAGTGCCTCCGGGGGTTACCCATGATGATCTTTCTAAAATCCTGGAAGAAGATCTGATGCCACCGGCTAAAGATGCCGGATTCGCTGCCTGGGAGAGGCACTTAATCGCTGCCGAGACACTTGGCCGACGTGCCTGGGGAGAGAGAGGAGAAGAGGGCGATGACAAGAAAGCCCTGGATGCTTTCTTCAATTCCATGGGTCTGGGAGAAGAAGGTCTCTCCCATGGTCATCCTATTATCGCCGCCCGGGCTTTCCGGGCACTCAGTCAGAAAGAGGCTGTGGGTAGTGATCTGATTCGTATGCAGCCGGAGTCCCAGAGAACTACCTATGAGAACAAACTGCGTAGTTCTTTCCTCTCTATCTGGCCTGTGCTCCGAGACGACCCGTCCAAACCCGATGGAGAAAGAGATCGCACCGCCGTCGCCCGGGCTGCTTATTTAAGTGATGCCTCTTCCTATCTTTCAAGCCATGATGTTCCTGCTTTTCATAAAGCTGGGATCCAGAGACATTTGTTGAACACTTTGTCCGGCACCGCAGGTAGTGGACCTGATCCATATATGGAGGTGCGTGTCGCTGCTCTAGAAGGGCTTTCTAAAGTGTCTCCCCGCTCCGATGAAACCGCTGTCGGTGCTATAGTTGCCAGGTTGGATGTGGAGAACGAGCCCAGCGAGGCTGTGCGTCTTGCTGCTCTCGATGCCCTGGAGCGGGTTGAGCCCAGGGGTTACAAGCGGGTTGAACATCTACAGGACTTGATCCCCCGAGAAGATGATCCGGTGGTTGCCACCCGACTGGCTAAGTACAATCGGCCCGGTGGCTCTATCCTTGACCGGAGCAGCGCAGTCAGTCTTGAAGCGCAAGCAGAGTTGATTAGAGTTCAGAATCAGTTGAAGCTGAATCCGGAGGAGGCCGACCAGTATCTCAGCCGAAACTACGGGATGCTCCTTGCCAAAGACAACCTGCTCAAGTATGCTCCCCATCGCTCCCAGCAGTACAACCGTATGCATGAAGCGAACGAGTATTTCAAACATAGTGTCCACCGCTCCATGGTCACCCTTGAGATGTTCGCCCAGAACTGGGCACACCAGAATTATTCCCGGGAACTATCCGGGCTTTTGAAGCTCGCTTCCGGGGACAACGATTCCCTGGCGGGCAGGGTCGGCACCCAGTCTGTCGGTGGTGTTGAATTCAGTGCCGAGGAAGGAGCCATTCTTGCCCTGGGAAGCTTGTTGCGAAACGGTAGCCAGATGGGCGAAATCTTTCATCGCCGCCGTCTCTCCGATGAGAACAATGCCCACGATAATGCCCGCTTCAGAGACTACAGCGAAGCAGAGTTGAGGCAGCGCCGGTCAGATACTCTGAGTATAAGGGTGAAGCAGAGTCAGGGGAACCTTACCGCCTTTGAAAGCGATCCCTGGGAGGGCACCGAGCTTAAGATCGCAAAAGCCATGACTGCTTTGAGCACCAGAAGTGCCGATTCAGTCAACCTGGAACTTCTCAGAAAACAGATGATGATTGCCTTGCAAGAGCCTGGCAACGAGAACCAGATCTCTCCTTCCAAAGCCTTGCCCGAGACAAGGATAGAGCTGCTGAACGGGCTTGACCGGATGATCTCCCAGGAGGGCTTTGATCCGGAGGTGAAGAGCGATGTTGTGGAGGATATAGCCCGAAATCTCTCGGTCATGGATCTATCCAGGGAAGGAAAAGACAAAGTCGCCCTGGCCATGCTGGATTTCATAGACAAACATGCGCCTTCCAGTTTCTACAAATTCTCACCGGAATCGGCAGCGGTGCGGACAGCTCTGACCGCCCGGGGAGACGAAGATAGTTATAGAACTCCGGATAGCGTTCGTCTGAGAGCCCAGGAGATTTTCTCCAGGAGATGGGACAGTGTCTTTGAAATGGCAAGAAGTATTGAGCCGGATCCCTCCCGGTTGAGTGCCCACAAAAGGGCGGAGTTACTGCCGACTGATCTTGAGAGTTTGTATACCGATGCCAGATATGACGGCAAAGATGAGCGGATAGATGACGCGGTTCGGCAGATCATCGCCTCCACCAGGGGACATAAAGTAGCTTACGATGACCCGGTGCACCAGCAACTATCCGAGTTTATATACAACCCGGATTTTGATGAGAAGATCACTCTGGCCGCTGCCTATGCCCTGCAACAGGGGGGCGATCATTATGTCGCCACCCGCGGCCTGGTGGATCTGATCAACAGGTCTGACAATGCTACCTTCAGGCAAGAAGCTGCTTCTCTTCTCACTGACAATGTGGAAAAAGAGGAGGCATACAGACTGCTGGAGAGGTCCGATTCCATGCTCGACCAGGAGCTTGTCACCGAGCTTGAGCGTTTGAAAGTGTCCGTGGAGGGCGATGCCGAGTCAGGATCCGCAAGTACCCTGGATCTGGTTAGAGCTGCCAATGGATTTATCGCAGAGAATTTAGATAAGCCTGAATCAGATCGATTGAAGAGTGTACTTGCCCGGGTTGGTGAACACTATAGCGCCACCGGGGATATCTTAAGCCACTACCGGGAGAGAGAACGGGCCACCAGCGCTTATGAGTTGGCTCTGGAAGCATATGGCATTGAGCCTGATAGTATCAAAGACAATGCCAGCTTTGTTACCAGAAACTATTATCGACCCTATCGGAATGAAGAAGGCGAGCTGGTCAGAGGTAAGGTGACACGAACAGAGCACGAGATAAGAAGTTCGGAGGAGACGATTTCGGCCAGGCGTGACGCGCTTATTAAAAGGCATGATGATACCGGTACTTTGCCGGCGGTGGCAAGAACTCTCACCAATTACGCGGCCGAGCGAGTCCATCTATTTGGGGTCACCCGCAAGGATGGAACGGCTCATAACAACGCCGCAGTGGGAGGCTTAGCCCTGGCCCGCTCCTTGAACGATTCCTACTTTGGGGAGGATACTCTGGGGGCGGCAAGAGCCAGGGAGCATCTGGGTCGGGCCTACCATCTGGCGGCCGAGGTGAATGGTCGCCTTGGAGTGGCCCTGGCTACTCCTATCTATTATGAAGCCGGCAATAGATTCCGCGAGATGAACGATATGTTCGAGAATTACGCAGAGAAAAACCCTGATGATTCGCGCATTGAGAATTTGATGTCGGTGGGCCGGGCTCTGGAATTGTCCAGAAACACAGCCGTGGCAATCCATGGTTTTTCCGAAAACAGTCCGATGACCAAGTTGAACCTGGACTACTACATAGAGACAGCCCTTGCCCATCCTGCTCCGGAGTCGTCTCAGTATCATCTTAATCTTGGTAGATTGAATGCTCTGGCTTCTCGCAATAAGTACAACCAGGAGAAAAGAGAAGAGTTCCTTGGCAAGACCGATGAACACATCGATAGAGCTCTTATCCTTGCCGCCGATGGTGGTGTCAACACCAGAGCCTATCTGAACACCGTACTTCTCTCCATGCATGCCATGCATCAACTCAACCGAACCGAGCGGCTTGACTCCATCGTAGAAGGTGCCCTCAGTCGTCCGGAAGTCAATGATTATGTGCGAAAAAGCATCAGCGACTACCAGGCCCGACTAAAGAGTATTAGAGAGGCGGAAGCCGCCAAGAATCTATCGAGTTGATTGTATTTTAACGGCTTTTATTCTGCTCTTCCTGGGGCAGGCTGATATCGAGAATGATGGAAGCCATCAGCTTCAGTCTTTCAAAATATGCAATGCGCTCTTTGGTGCTCAGCCTGGCTAGAATCTTATCCATAATCGCGTATATATCGATAACAAGGTCGGTAAATTTGTTTGTCAGACCGACTTTTCCATAGTATTGATTTAACTTCTCCAGATCCCCTTCCAGGCGGCAAAAGGTGGAGACCAGACCGCTGGCGTGTCCGTCTATGACCGAGACATCACAGTTCTCAATCTCGACCGAGTCGAGGTCTACAGTATCTTCCAGATGCTCTGAGAGAAGGGCTTTTAGAAAAGCCAATCTGGAGCTATCCATCTCTGTGAGATCTTTGCTAATCTTCCCCTCTTTCAACCTCTCCTGAATAGACCCATCTCTATCTATACAGATTTTACCTTACCCTTCCTCCATTAGTGCATATGAACTAATTGGGGAGCAATTGCTCTGTGGTGGCTGGGGATGACATCTTGTCTTGTGGGACCGAAACTTTTAAATGCCAGGGGAAGCGGCAGTTCTCTCTCATCCAGGAGTTGTTGATCCAGGCAGGTGAGAGCTAATTTGGCATCTAGCTCGATATTGCTGAAGCGGGCGGAGTCCAGGTCTAATTCTATGGAATGTTTTATGGTCCTTAGATCTAGAGGCGCGAAGCGCAGCTTGCCCTGGTAGGCATTCTCCAGATTGGTTCTGTCCTGGTGTTTGAAAGCGGCTTCATCCGGTAGCGGTCCGGCACCGTGCCGGGTTAAATAACTGCGAGTCACATATATCACCTCCAGGCTTTTGTATCCGGCACTAGCTGCCATTGCCGCCGGTACCGCCACTCCTGTTCTGGAGCGGGTCACATGGGGGAAGAGATCAGCCCTGTCCATATTGAGCAAGAGTCCCTGAGCTCCTTCATATATGTAGGTGTCCGCCGCCGGGGCATTATATGAAACCTCACTGTTTTCGAGCATGAAGTCCGCCGCTTCAAGAAATTCCTCCTCTATCTCCAATAGGCTCTCGGGGCTTGATATCAGTTCAAATTGCTTTGATTCCTCTCTTCGATCTTCCGGCAGAGCCAGGCCCAGCTCCTGTAGCCTTAGATCTACCCAGAGAGTTCTCACCAGCTTCAGTTTTGCTTTCAAGAGCCTTTTGTCAGCCAGGTCTTCCACACAGATATTTAGAGCCCGGCTGCGCAGGCTTCTAGTTACGGTCTCGTTAATTCCGATGCCGCAGCTTCCGTGTCTACCTTCATTTCTTGAATCTTCAAGGAGCTGATTGATGAGCATATCGACCGGGGTGCTCACCGGTGCGTGTCCGTGTAGGCTTATCTCCGGGGAGACGCCAAGTCTTTTTAGTTGGTGCCACTCTTTGCGAAACAAAAGTGGATTGACTATGAAGTTTCGACTGAGGTAGGTGGCGGCACCCGACATGGTGCCTGCCCCGAAGTGTCCGAAGACATGACGGCGTCCTGATTCATATTCCATAACCGTGTGACCGGCCTGGGCGCCGCCATTGAACCGCAACACCAGAGTGTTGTCAGGGTCCTGGCTGGCCAGATAGTCGGTGATCAACCCTTTCCCTTCGTCTCCATAGTTAGCGCCGATGACGGCGTAGGCACGTTTCATTTTTTTTCCTCCTTTAGAGTCTGATCAATCCGCTGAATAAGCTTCCGACCCCACTGGATTTGGCCAGGGGCGCCAGGGCATTTCTTACGGTATGAGCGGTTTTCGAGGACCAGTTGTCGGTGAAATCATCCAGGTCCTCTCCTTCTGCCAGGGCGATGGTCGAGACTATTAGCTCGGAGAGATCTTTGTGGTCTTTCAGTCGAATCGCCTTTTGACCCAGGAGCTTTTGCCAGTCTCTCAGCGCTTTATTCGGATTGCAGCGGAAGTAACTTCCTTCCTCGATGATTATGTGATAGATGTCCCATTGTTCCGAGGCCATCTTCAACAAGGTTTCACTGTCTAGATCGTATTCGAGACCACCTCCCAGGAATTTTTTTACGTGGGATTGTAGAAGCTTGGGCGGCGGCGGCTCGTCACCCACGGTGAAGAGATAGCCACGTTTTTTTCTCTTTAGAAAAGCATCGCATCTGGTTCTGGTGGCGGCAAAGTACCAGGGAAGGTTGTAACTCTCAAAGGAGTTTCCGCCACCACCGCCTTCTATATAGAATTTGCTCAGCTGAGAAGCCAGTCTAATGTCGGTTTCAAACTGAGTCACCTGTAGAGGTGCTCGGTCGCACCAGGCATCTCCCACGGCCATGAGCATCACATGGGGGTCTTTGACGGGTTTCTTGGCATAAATCTCTTCTATCAGTGTGCCAAGTCCTTTTCGAATCAAAAGTTCGGCAAGAAATCCCATCGAACCGGTTTGATCCACCGCCACTATTATCGGTGTGGAGTCCGGATTCATATCCGAGTCGCAGGACTCTCTCATCTTGATGTGGCGCGGATCCAGATCTTTGTCAAGCGAGCTTTTGAAAATCTCGTGTCTTCTTTTGTTCTTATTAGTCTTTACGTAGGCTGCCCAGTCTTCCGGGCTCCATCTTGTAGTACCCATAATTGCATCCTCCTTGAATTTTCCTTTTAGTGGATTTTGTAAATCTCTTCTTTTTTGACTTTCATCTCAACGAACTGAGGTTTTCCATAGGCTTGTTCCAGCACTTCATACTTCCATAGGCTGTACTCGCCCAGGGCTGAATCAGAGATCTCTTTGTTCGACCTCCCGAACCATTTGTTTAGAATCGGGTAGAAGGGATCCTTTTCCGAGAGCAGCTTTGCACCGAGGGCGCTGGCCAGGGCCAGATCGGTGTTGGCGTTGGCGA
>MDTD01171716.1_pt1 | contig 16791 bp, 14 predicted proteins | sample 811221 | NCBI WGS metagenome assembly MDTD01 (sample SAMN05326646, study PRJNA326480) | marine metagenome | isolation source: seawater | place: Pacific Ocean: South West | collected 2011 | reverse complement strand
GGCATAAATAGAATTATTGCAACTGTTAGCACAACGCATCCTTTCCAATTCATATGTTATCCCGTGATACTAAATACCTTTGAATGCCACGCATAAATGTATGCAAAACAATTAATTTTAACTATTCCCACTCAATGGTACCGGGTGGTTTATGTGTAATGTCATAAACAACTCTATTGACAGATTCTTTCAAAGAATTGGTAATTCTTGTAGAGATTCTTTGTAGTACTTCATATGGAATTTCAGAAAACTTTGCACTCATGCCATCCAAGCTTTGTACGGCTCTAACAACCACAGTTTCACCATATGCTCTGACATCACCGTGTACGCCAACTGATTTTACAGGTAATAACGCAGCAAAATATTGCCATGGAATTTGCATTTTTCCTTTTTCCGCAGCAATTTCAAATTCTTCTTCCACAATTGAACATGCTTCTCTGACAGAATATACCCTTTCTTTGGTGACAGCACCGAGACATCGAATTGCCAGACCAGGTCCTGGAAATGGCTGACGCTCAGCAACTTTAATGTCGAGTTTTCTAGCCAATTCACGAACTTCATCTTTGTATAGATCTCTTAGTGGTTCGACTACTAACAAATCCATTTCTTCAGGTAAACCTCCAACATTATGGTGACTTTTTATCGTGTCCCTAACACCTCCTCCTGATTCAATCCAATCTGGAGCAATTGTACCCTGAACAAGATATTTTGCATTCACTTTATCTTGTTCTTCCTCAAAAATTCTGATAAATAATTCACCAATTATCTTTCTTTTAATCTCTGGTTCGGTAACACCCTTAAGTGCCTCCAAATACCTTTCTTCTGCAAATATCGTTGTAAGATTTAAACCGAGTGACGAAAGCATATCTTCAATATCTTTAGTTTCATTTTTTCTCATTAAACCAGTATCTACGTAAACACAGTGTAATTTATCACCAACAGCTTGATTAGCAATTACAGCCGCAACTGTTGAATCTACACCCCCACTACATGCTATAATAGCAATATCGTCTATTTCATTTTTCATTTTTTGAGCGGCTTCTTCAATGAATAACGCCGAATCAAACATCATGCATCCCTACCATTTACCTCTGCATCCATGTTCTTTACTCTTTCAATTTGATCAAGTTTGTTTTGTTTGAGGGCATTCGCGAATTTTTCATTTCCAAGTGCTAGTATCTGGGTTGCTAGGTATCCTGCATTATCTCCGCGGTCTACACCCACAGTTGCAGCTGGAACACCAGGCGGTAATTGTGCAATAGAAAGAAGACTGTCAAATGGTACTTTCCCTCCACAGGGTACACCAATCACTGGTTTAGTTGTAAGTGCAGCAACGGCTCCTGGTAAGGCTGCGGCTAAGCCCGCCATTGCGATAAAAACAGTACAACCCTCTACTTCAGCATCTCGTACAATTTGTTCAACGAAGGCAGGTGACCTGTGCGCACTGGCAACACGTAATTGATAAGATACTTCGAACTGATCGAGTATCTTAGTACATTTTTCGGCTACAGGCATATCAGATTTAGAACCAAGAAGTATTGTTACGTCCATATTTAGTGCGAGTATCATTAGGTTGAAATAAATTTCATTACTTTTTAATGTAATATTTTTCTAAATATTCGATTCCACGAAGGGAATTTACGTCGAACTCTGATAAATTATATCCCAAGAATTGGGTTAATGATGGAATTGCTAAACCTCTGATTTCTTTCTCAACAAATGGATCTTGTCGTATTCCTCCTTTCTGCCACCATTCGAGTGAAAAATAATACGAATTATCATCTTTAAATGATGATAGTTCCATTGTAGATTCTTTGTTTTTCTTGTATGCTATTACTGTGTTCAGTGGTTTGAGAGATTCTGATGCCCATTTCCAACCAGATTCAGATAATTTATCCATTGGTAAGTTTTTACTCGGATCGTAATGAACTATCCAAATAGCAGATGGAGAACTGAAATAAAATGAGCCAAATGCTAACCATTCTATCCATAATATGACATTTGGAATTATCATTAAATTCCAAAACATTGTATTGGCAGGTTTAAATACAATTCCAATACATAACAGTCCTATTGAAATAAATAACCATATCATTCTTGTATTTATTACTAGTCCGTACATAACCAAGTGTGGTCTTGGATTATCATGATAATTTGATATGTATATTATGCTAAGTCCTAATACTAATGGACCCGTAAACAATAATATCGCACCTATGAATTCTGAAAAGTTTGTTCTGTGGTCCAGCAGAGTAAATAAGATTCCAATACCTAGAATTAGAAGACTCCAACAAGTGGGGTAGAGTAGTTTTTTTAGTAAAGGTTCCAGTCTTTTACGATGCCAGAACTTTAAATCATGGGGATGAAATTCATATTTTTCGAGATGATAGGTAGATTTTTTTTCGATTGATTCAAGATTTATTTCAGAATCATTCAACTACAACACCTCTTCAATGATGGTTGCTAACACTATTGATATAAAACCGTAGACTCAAGAAAGTTATTATGCCGTCTTCATTCATAACGATTTATGAATAATGTAAGTGAAGATGGTCAGTGGATGTATGATGGTAGTAAATGGGTACCCTCCAATACGAATGGACCTGCTACCCCGAAAAAAAATGCACCTGAAATTTCAGTAAATAATTCTGGGAAAAAATCAGAGCGAATTAGTGAGGTTGGTTGGTGGATATCACAAGGAGTTACGCAATTTTTTATATTAATTGGATTTATTATGATGGTAATGTCTGCTGGGTATTCTCATTCTGCTTCTTATACAGAGGGTCCGGAAGTTCCAGATCAAAATGATTATGACACTGATAAAAACGGTCTTGAACCTGGAGAAATTGAAAACTTTACAAAAGATTTTGAAATTTATCAAGATTTACAAGAAAAACATTTGAAAGACAGGAATCAAGATACAGGAAATGCAGTCTATTGGGCATCTATTGGTCCTGGTTTTATTATCCTTGGCCTGTTGGTGTTTTGTTTGAACGATAACTCCAAAGAGATGTCTAATAGCTTGAGAATTACAATGATGATTGGTACTCTCTATTTACTTTCAAATATGCTTTTCGATGGTGGAGCAATCAATTTTATTGCAGGCATAGGAACAGAATAATTTACAAATTATATTGATGTAAATTTATTGACCGCAGATTGTAAATTAAATCATCCGCATTTTCATGTCTAGGTTTAGGTTTCGGAGGAAATGGTGGCGCACCTCCAAGGATTTGTGCACACCAATAAATAGTTCGCGATTTAAATGAATCAAGCCACCTATTGATTAATCTCTTATTTTTTTTCAGGCTATGAAATGAAATTAAAGATTGATGAATTTCTAAAGCCCATGGATGTCCACTCGGAACAAAAGATTCACTTTTTTGACATCTTTTTTGAGCTTTGTCAAGAAGTTTTTCAATGATTCCTACCCATCTTTTATCATCGAAATGTTTTAGTTTATTTGTTATTATCTGTTCTACAGAATAAACAAATCTTGCTGCAGCCTCACTGATCCATATATCTCCGTAATTGACGGCCCATCCCCATCCATTCTTTTTTGAGGCAGCTTGTTCAAATATTTCTACTGCTTCAATCCATTTTCCATCTAACATTATTTTGATCCCTTCAATCCACATGAATCTTGCAGTTTCAAGTAAACGTTTTTGATAACAACCCTCAAGATTCTTTTCGGCTATTAACCGTACTTCAGAGTCGCCGAATGTTAGAGCATAGCCTAAATACAACTCACATTCAAAAAGAGTGTTTTCCAGTAGTTTGTGAATGTTCATATGAAAACCACCAAGTTGAGACCACCAAATCCCTTTATCTAGTCTAGGATGATTTTCTAATAATTTTCTAAGTTTATCTAACTCTTTTATCATTATCTTACACGTTTCCAGATTATCTACATTTCCGCATTCCCATTGATTCCAGATTTCCTTAAGATTGTGAGTTATTCCTTCAGCATAATTACGCGCTTTAACCTGTTCAAGTGTAAATTGATCAATATTAAATTCCTTCGTTGGTTCGTTTCCTACCACATTGAATGAAACTTCAAGTCTAATTATTCCTATAGAATTGTTATTCCATTCTTTTGTGCTAACTGCGACAAATTCGACTCTGTATTCTTTTTCTCTGTAAGGGTCAAAATTGATTACCCCTGTCAATGATCCATCATCGAAGAAATTTACACCTGGTGGAAGTCTGACTAGGGTTGGACATTGATTAAATCCTTCATTAGTAGGGATTTCTTCATTTGAAGAAAAATTTACGATTTCACCCACACTAATTTTTCCAAGATCTACAGAAAATTGAGTTAATTTTAGTCCATTACGTGCAACACAACTATAATGTTCACTATACAGCTCAGCATAAGTCCAATTTTCAGGACACTCATTACAACATTGACATTTCCCTTTTCTAAAACTAGCGATATCTTTTGATGATTTTTCATTAGAGCAATTTAATTCATTTTCGTTCGAAGCAGACTTTTTTATTAAATGAGAATTATCAAATGATTTAAGAGTATCAATATTTCGTAAAATTCTTAAATCTCTATATGTAGCCTTTTTACAGAAGCGTTGGTTGTCTTCTGGAACATAAATTAGAGTATGATCTTCTTCAAGCATTACTTGATATGGAGCATATTTTTCAGACGGCCAGTTCTCTTCACGGTAGTTCAATTCAATAATTTTCCCAAGTTTCCAACCCTTAGTTCCTAGATTGCACATCACATTTGTACCTACAGGAAATCTAAACCTCGCCATATAACTCCCTTTTTGTATAAACGTATATGATTTTGTATTATCTTAACTTGGTATTAAATATTATGAACAACATTTCTTATTCCTCTTCTTCAAAGATTATAGAGTTAGGAGTTTTTATTGCCACTGGTTTTCCTTTGGCCATACCAGAAATATTAATCTGTAAATCATTACATATGCCTGAAACCTCTACCTTGATTGTAATTTTATTGCCTACTTTAATTGTATCTAGAAAAATTTCATTATTTCGAAATAGTAAATTTGGTTGTAGTGAGAGAATACCCCAATCAGAATCATGTGATGATTCAAATTTTAATGCAGCAATTTCCCAGTCTCTAACATGTGTTTCAATTATAATCAGTAGTGGTAAACCATTATTATTTGCAATTTTTTTATCTAATTTCCACGTATTGACAGTTATTGATTCAGAAACATAACTTAAATCTGGAATACCCCAGTTTTTTAATAAAATATCCCAATCTAAATTTGTAATTGAGTTGATAAATAGTTTCAGGTCTTCTTTAGCTTCAATAATTTCAGATTTAGACGTAAGTTTCCTCAATCTTCCTAATCTGTTTTCGTCATGAAGTAATAACTTCATTTTTGCTCTATCTCTTTTGAGATTAAATAGTACCCAAATCATGGGTAGTGTCATACATATTCCAATAAACCATACTAATATCCTGTCCCAAAATAACAATTCTTCACTAACTTCATATGTTAAGTTAAAATCTGTTTGGTTCTTAATCCATTTTACTTTTAGTTCGTAATTAACATTTGATTTATTCAAATCTCCATATTCCCAATCCCTTACATTTCCTGCATTAGTACTAATCAATCTTATGTAATGTGTACCTGATGGAATTTCAGCTTGTAATGTGTTCCAATTCGAAGTGTCTGGTACAATATATGTCAAATTAGAATTCCCATTGTTATCATAAAAATGCAGTTCAAGTACGATTGAGTATGGTTCACATTTTATATTTATCTCGATAAAGAAAGTATCATACTCACTACCATCAATTTTTATTTCCCATACATCGGCTTCGTCAAATATACTCAATGGCATGGTTCCTGAGTATGTTAGTCCAGTATTTCCGATAAATTCGGGACACTTTTCTTCACATTGCAAATGAGATAAATTACCTGGAGCATCTTGATAGCCATGCATAAAAGGGTCACTCAAATTTTGCAATTTATTCTTAATGTTCCATTTGATGAACCAAGATTGAGTTTCAAGGTTTACTTCTATGTATTCAATATTTTTTGGAGCATAATATTCATAATTTATTTTGTATAGTTCTTCAACTTTAGTAGAGTTCTTTTCAAAACAGATACTTTTTGTTAAATCATTATAATGACAAATTGAAATAACTTTATGAGGTGTATTTGCAATTAATTGTAACTCCCAAAATTGGCCCTCACTAATTGAATGATTAATCATAATCGTCCTTGTAATTCCTAAGCTAGAATTTGCACTAGATCCATCATTACTGAATTCAAAATAGCTTTTTCTTTCGTTAAAACTCTGTCCATTTAATTCTACTGGGTGACTTTTAATTACTAAAGAGTAATTTCCAGATGTAGAAAGTGTACTGACTTTAATCCATAATTCGGAGTTGGTCTCGTCTATTGGAGGATATTTTTTACAAATTAAATTGGTAGCTGGTGTATCAGAAATTAGGTTTCCTTCTATGTCTAAGGAACTTAATGAAGGATTGATTGAGTTTCTCTTGTAAGATTGGATTAGTAATGGTACTGATGAATTATTTATACACACCTCATACACTACAATATTTTCAGTTGAATTAGTATGAAACCAGAACACATCTCTATCATCAGAACTATTGAAGCTTGCTCTAATTTCATTGAAATTAGAATATGATGAGTTTAAACTACATCTATTACTTGAATTACATGGTTCTATTACTAATTTTTCGATATTATGTAATTCTGTAGGGCTTGGAATATCTCCAATGTAATCCTCGGATTCTTCAATGATTTTATTGCTTGAACTTACAGAGTTTAAAGGACAAATTAATGCGAAAATTATAATTATAAAAATGCATAAATTTCTCCTGTACACAGTTGGCGGAAAGCTTTCACTTTTTCAAATGATTCAAAGTAATGATTCAGATGGGCTAGCATGGGCGGAGATAAAATTGGACTTGATGTCTTTGCGCGACAAAGGCATGCTAGAGTCTTCAAATTAGGTGACAGAAAAGAACCAGTTTCAAAAACTCCTGCCTTGATTTTATTCGATGAGGAAATAGAATTAAGCATAGATATGGCACCCTTTATGTGTTCTAGAATTGGAGATTTATTACCAGCATCATTTCGAATATCTGGTCGTGCACCTTTAGTCCCTCCATTTGACATAGTTTCACCTAATTGGGAATTTCATCAAGGTCATGTTTACCCACCATCAATGAGTGAGACTGAAGGTAAAACAAATGGTTCAATAACACCAGTACTCTCTTTATCACTTCAGAGAATGATGCATGATTCCGCAATAGTAGATATTCCTGCTCCATCGCTGATAATTATTAACGATGCTATTCAATTGTCCAATCAAACTAAAGAATTCGTTGAAGCAATGTTGGTAGTTCGTGAAAATTTCCCTTCTTCTTTAATTTGGTGCCCTGGATTATCTGGTCCAGATAATGTGGCATTATTATCGTGGCTCGGTGTTGATTTACATGATTTATCTCGGACTAAGCAGGCACAAGCAGCAGGGGTCTTATTAACATCAAGTGGTCCCAGAAGGGTAAATGAGAGTTTGGAAGGAGAGTTAAATTTAGATCTACAAATTAATCAATGGAAAACAGAATTGGCCAATGTAAGATATTCAATTAGAAATTTAAGTTTAAGAGAACTAGTTGAAAAAAGAATATTGAATAGTCCTAAATTTGTTGAAATTTTAAGACACCATGATTTACTAGTTAACAAGAAAAAAAGTAAATCTTTAACACGCCATGTTTCCAGAGAACATCAAATTCAATGTAACTCTCCTTCTATTAGATCCGATCCTATCATCTTTGAGTGGCGTAAAAGAATTACATCCGAATACACTCCTCATTATTCCAGAGATAAATTAATGATACTTTTACCATGTTCAGCAAAAAAACCATATCGACTTTCTAAATCACATAAAAAATTTAGATATTTAATTGGGAATATTGCAGTTACAGAACTAAGTGTAACTTCTCCTTTAGGTATTGTTCCGAGAGAATTAGAAGAGCTTTGGCCAGCATCAAACTATGATATTCCAGTAACTGGACATTGGGATCAAGAAGAGATTTCAATGATTAATTCAATACTAACTGGAATATTAAATAGATCAAATTTCGACTTAATTATTAATAATTCAGGTTTCAATTTTGGAAGTGAGCTTTGCGGTGTTAAAATAATCGAATCTACTAATGATACATTGGAAGATGAAATCAAAGAAGCTAAGCAGAGGTTAGGGATTAAAGACCAAAGCCCTAAAATTAGTAGATTGATAGAATACGAAATGATTTCTAATTGGTTATATGGATGCACTAACTGGTTTAAAAATACTAGCTTGGTTGGTAAAGCACCACATTGGAAAATTGAAAAAAATAGGAAACCTTTCGCAAGATGGAATCACTTAAATTCGAGTTTTTCATTTTCAAAGGCTGCATTACCTACATTAGCAGAAAATAAGACATTACCATCTGCTATCATTGAAACTAAAGAAAATTGGAGTGGTGACGTTTTCGCTCCAATGGTGGTTTCTTTTGATGAATCAATACGATTGGGAGATGTAGTCCTATTGTTCTCTGTTGAAAATAAATTAATTGGTTCTTGTGTGGCTCAAGCGCCTGCTTGGGAGTGGAATCACGGATGTGGAAGATTAGCAAAAGTTAGACATAGACTCTGAAAAAATAATATTAAATTAGTGGAACCGTTCATAAAGGGGGAGTTTCTCGCCGAGTTGCTAGGGGTTTTACATGGCACGTATTCACAACGGAAAGAAAGGAAAAAGTGGTTCTACAAAACCGCACAATGCGGATATTCCTGAGTGGTCGTTAAAAGATCCTGAAAAGGTCAAAACGTTAATTTTAGAATTGTCTGAAAAAGGCTACAGCACTGCAGTAATAGGAACGATTTTGAGGGACCAACATGCAGTACCAGATGTAAGAAAAGTATGTGGAAAGAGAATAAACCAAATTCTACAGGAGAATAATAAGGCTGCTGAAATTCCAGAAGATTTAATGAATTTACTACAAAGAGCACTTGCTTTAGTAGATCATTTAGAGTCTAATAGGAAGGACTTGCATAACTCAAGACAGCTACAATTGACAGAATCTAAAATTAGAAGAATCGCTAGATATTACATTTCTGAGGGAAAATTATCATCTGATTGGAAGTATGATAGAAAGCAAGTACGTTTGATGGTAGCTTAATTAGTTATATTCAATAACCTAATTCACGGTATCAATATTATGGAACCCTTCATTTTGTTTCCCTTCTTGTCTGATATCAAATCTGATATAGATATGCTGCATTCCTCATTAAAATCAGCTGGATTAATTTCATTAATTGCTGAACCTAAATTAGATCAAGTGATTTCACTATCTTTACTTGAGTCTTCATTCATAGATAATGGTATTAGTTACAAACGTATAATTGTAAACGACGTTCAGGAATTATCAGGTCATAAAGATGGTTTATCAATTTATTTTTCAAAACCATTAGAAATAAAAAATTCTGTAATTTTTATTGAACCAAGACAGATAACTGTAAACATGGGTCAAAATAATTCACCAAGAAATGGAATTATAGACATGGTGATCTTCTCAGGGTGCCTAGCTTTACAAATTGGTGGTGAAAGAATTAATAAACTAATTCCGTTGATTATTTCTGGTAATTGGTTGAGTTCTAATCTTGATTACACATATGACCCTGTATTCACAATTTTAAGAGATACATTGGAGAAAATGGGTATTATTTCAGTAGTTTCAATTGTAGAAGTTAATGATTTGGATTTTTTAGATTTACCTGGAATTGATATTATTAAGTTGAACGAGTTGAAGAAAAGATGGAATATGATTGATTTATCAGAGCAATCAGAAAAATTATCTGAAATAGTCTTATCTTTACTAAAATCATCTTTGGGAGTTGCGAGATTGGAGGAATTAATTTGGCATAGGATTCTCCAAAAAGAGTGGGATTCTGATTTAGCAAGTCAATGCAGTCGAATTCAAAGAGAATTGAGAAGTTCAGATAATAAAGTTAGATTTGCAGGTGAATTAGTAGATAAAATTATTAAAACTGGTACGTTAATTTAATCAACTATCTTTAAAACTTTCTTACACCCTTCGCATTTGATTCTTATTGGTCTTTCATTTGAACTAATCTTCAATTCAGTCGTGCAATTAGGACAATTAAATGATGTTATATTTTCATCGTCAAGATTAGAATAAAGATTATTTTTACTGCCAGTCATTAGAGCAGTTAAAATCCATAATCCAGAACTTAGGAATGATGAACCAAATACAACAATGAATTCCAGTGAAAGAAAATAAAGTAGGAATCCAACAGAGAACAGAATAATCACTTCACTGATTAAAATAATTTTATTTTTACCTCTGGAAATTACTCCAGAAATTATCAGGCCTATCAATGCAATTCCCAGAGAAATAATAAAGATTGCAATAGGTGATTCTACAGGGTTACCTCCTTGTTGGACCCATAAAAGAGGGGAGTCAGACTGAGTAAATGATGTAGTTGCAACAATTTTCTCTGTAAAAATTAACCTTGTTTGTGTAACATCAATTCCAGTAGCATCACTTAAAAATACACCATTGATTGCGTCAGTCTTTAATTCAAACTTTAAATTTACAGTAGTCCAAATCCTGTCATTATCATCAAAATAAGGTTTGATGAAGTTATCTATCATTAGATGTTCATTGGCTGCAGTACTGGTTTCCCTGGTTTTAAATACAACATTTACAGGAGTGTTACTAACTGTATCGTCCCCATTTAGTAAAATATCTATGCCGACATAATCAAAATCTGCCCTTTCAAGCCCTAGTAACCTTCTTGAGTCAATTCCTAAACCTTGAGCGAGGAAATTACTCAGTTCATTTTGTCTAATTTGTTGTTCAAAGTTACTAATCTCAGCATTATCAACAATTCTATTCTGATAGTAATCTGAGTTTGCAGGATTTAGGTTGTTAAGCCATGAAGTTGAATTTAGACTTGGATTTCCCATATTATCTAGGCCCCATCTTATCCAAAAAGCTACATTCTCTTTTAGTTCTAATGTAATTGTTTTTTCTATATCATTAGACATCTCAACTTCAACAAGTACATCTAAATCTGTCCCTCCAGTTCTAATGGGCTCGGATAGAGGGTAGAAGTAATTGTTACCTTGAGTGTCACCAAATTCAATATCGAATTCTGTAGTCGCTGAAATTTCAGTTCCGTTTTGAAAATTAATTCTTATTTCGAACGAATATGTTCCATCATCGACACCATTCTCAGCATTCCATGTCCAAGTAAGTATATTTCCTTCTGTTGACACAGGCAATTGCTGAATTAAGTTTCCCCCCGCATTAAATTCGAAATTAGACTCAGCAATTAATTGGGCACCATATCCAGAATCGAATTTAACAGGAATATGTACTGATCGACCCTCAATCAGCGGATCATTGATGTCAACGCTAAACAATGGTGCTTCAACACTAATATAACCACGATAAGAATCTGTACCCCATAAGAAATCAATTGATGGATTTGCACCTGTAGGTAGTAATAATTCTTGAACTGTAAATATCACCAAAATAGTATCTCCAGCTGTCAAGGTCCCTCCAGAAACATCAATATTAACTTCTAATGTGCCTGAATCACCTGGAAGAAATGTTTGTGGCAAAGATGTTGAACCAATATTAGATTCACTACCAAGTCTGAGTTCGATTGAGGCATTAATTGTAACCCCTGCCCCATCATTAATTTTGTAGGGAAGAGAAAAAATTGCAGTGTGACTTGGAAATTCTCCTGCAAAACCAGTTTGACCAGACCATCTTGCAACTTCTTGGGTTTGGGTAATTGCAGAGGTAACTTCCGCACTTTGTTGAACATCGAGTGTTGATTCAAAAGGGGAAAGTTGGCCATTATTTGATGTACCACTAAATAACAAATCATATTTTATTGCATCACAGCAAACAACTTCTCCTGAATTAATGCCTAGGTGATTAGAAGGAACCAGAATTGAGGATATCATCAGAATAAGTAGTATGGTAGAGAAACGTTTCATATATTCACCTGATTGTGTAGTGGTAGTCTACTAAGGATATCAAATAAACCCCTATTTTTATGCTAATTTCTGTTGTTTAAGACTAAAGAGCTCTTTCCAGTAATTCTCCAAGTTCTTTTTCAAACATATTCATAACTAGTTCTGCAAATTCTTGTTGCATTTCCTCAGGGAGTAAATTCATACCTAATTTTAATGCAGAACGGCTGGCTTTAACTTCAGCAAAAGCAGATCTAGCCTTGGCCTCAAAATAGTTTTGAATAGTCTCCTTTAGTTCTTCTTTTAGTTCTGGGGTGTCATCAATTTTCTGTTTAATGTAACCTTTAATCTCATCTTTAACCAAATCTCTAGCAGCTTCCATAATTAAATCTTCTGGACGGAGTAATTCCTCAATTCTTTCTTGAATCGATCCACTTAACAGTCTCTCAATAGCCATGGTTAAGCCAAACAGTAACAGGGTTTCAACCTTACTAATGTTTTTTTTTACTTTAACAAGGTTCATAACACTATTCTTATTAGGAGTGGCAAGGCGATTTAAATGAAAGTATCAGAACTTGTTCTAACGGATGAACACGACACAATCTCTCCAGACACATCTCTGGTTGAGGCTACAAAGAAATTATTATCTCTTCCAAGAGGTGTTTTAATCATATTAGATAGTGATAATTCACCAAAGGGAGTTCTAGCAGACGCTCAGATTCTAAGAGCGGTATCTGAAGGTTTAGATTGTCACAGCGAAACCTGTGCTAACCATATGAATACTGATATAATGTCAGTAGGACTAAATACAGAAGTTTCAGAAATTGTATCTGAAATGAACGCAAGAAAACCTCATGCTGTTGTAGCAATTGATGACGATGGTTGTTTTGCAGGGTATTTCAGCCCAAACGATTACAGAGAAGCTTTGTCTAGCTAATCATGAAGAAAAATTAATTTATTTTTATCTTCTAATTTTGCATAACCAATACGTTCAAGTTGAACAACACTTCCTATTTCTATCTTAATAGATGATTCTAGCCTACCATGTATTAATTTTAAATTATTGTTAATGACGGTTTCTAATAATGCTTCTGCAGAATTTTCTCTTTCCACCCAATGAATTATGGGTAATTTCTCAGATGGATTAAAACTTATTATTGAGGCTTGACAGTTATCTATTTCAATATCAGCAAAGTCTTTTAATCTAATTTTATTTGAATTAATATAGGCAAGTTCTAAATCTTCTTTTTCAATATATATTGTTATTTCTCCTTTTTTAAAATCCCATTTCCTGGAACCCATTGAATCGTTCTCAGGATGAATTCGTGTTTTAAATTCCTGAGGAATATTCAAAATCTTTTCAGTAAGAGTTAATTTAATAGGATTTTTAACAAAAAATAACCTCTTAGAAGTGTTGTCGATAATTTTTACATTATGTGCATGAATTGTTTCCATTGATGCGGAAATATCTTTCTGAGTTAATGCTAATTCAATCCAAAAATTTTGTAGTGCTTTAGGAGAGAAACCTCTCCTGCGCATACTCGCTAATGTTGGTAACCGAGAGTCGTCCCAACCACTAAATACTCCTTCATCTATACTTTTACGCATTCCAGATGTGGAAAAACCACCAAACTCGTGAATTTTAACTCTTCCCCAGTAAAGTGTTTCTGGATATTCCCATCCAAAGTGTTCGTATAACAGCGTCTGTTTTCTCGTTGAGTCCATCAAATCTTTTCCCCTTATGATGTGAGTTACTCCTTGTAGATGATCTTCAATGCCACTTTGGAAGTCTAATAGTGGCCAAACTTGATACTTCGAATTTATTTCCTCTCTTGGATGAGGATTTTTTTGGGTATCCTGAATTCTTAATGCGGGCCAATCTCTTAATGCAGGGTTCGGTAATTTCATATCAGTTTTTACTCTTAAGACAGCTTCCCCTGGGGAAAATTCTCCATTTAACATTTTTTTCCATAATTTAAGATTATCTTCTGGAGTTCTATTTCTATCGGGAGAATTAGTTTTTTCTTTTCTGAAAACTCTAAACTCTTCTGCACTGAGTGTGCAGACATAAGCACCTCCCTGTGATATCAATTCTTCTGCATACCTGTAATAAGTCTCGATTCTATCCGATGCAATAACAACTTTATCAGCCTTTTTACCCGTCAACCATTCCACTTCTTGTTGAATCAAATCATATGCTTCTTTGAGAGGAGGCTTTCTCACTGTATCTGTATCGTCAAATCTTAAAATCCATTTTCCGTTATATTTTTTTGCATATTCACAATTTATCACAATTCCTCTGGAATGTCCAAAAGACAGTGGACCATTTGGATTAGGCGCAAACCTAAAAATTGGATTTTTTTCTGGATTAACCTTTAATTCAGGTAGACCTTTTCTTTTTTCTTTAATCTTTTTCTCCAAGAGATCTGGCGCCTTATTTTCAAGAATTTCCTTAAGTTTTGACAAACCTTCGTTGCTTGCGATATTGTTAGCAGTTTGCACATCTTCTTGAATGATATTTCTAATTTCTTTGGCATACTTCCTTAATTCTGGATATGAACCCATGATTTTTCCCATCACCGAAGAAAGTTGACCTTTACCATCATATTGTAGTGAATTTTGGATAGCAAAGTAAAAAATTTTTTCTTGCATTTCGGAATCAGGTGTCCAAGACATTGGGGATACCACCAAGTCTTTATTTTTGAAATGAATACCTATATTTTTTAATAATCATCCAAACTCGATTGTCTGCTATTTATTTTTTTAATTTTTTTATATTTTCTTTTAGGTGGGTTTCTACCTTTAACTTTATTCCAATATTTCTGAATTGACGACCATTCCCATCTTAAATGTTCATTTGGGAAATCACCTTCGCATAACTTACTTAATGCTGATTTACTTTTATCGTCAGATGGATATCCAGAACCTATTTCAAATCCTAATTGACTTTCGAGATTTTCAATCAATTTGTCGCGAGTTACCTTAGCAATTATACTCGCTGCACCAACAACTTTGAATAATTCATCTGCTGAGTGTTTACTAATAATATTCCACTCGTATGGATTCCAATTCTCGATTAACTTAGTTACTCTCTTACCAAATCTCTCTTCATTAACATCACATGCATCTAAAATTATTTTACCACCTCCTAATTTATTAATATTTAGTTTATTTATTGATTTGGCAAATAATTCTGTTTCTAAAGTATTAAGATTAGTAGTTTCCATGGCAAAATCTATTTCTATAGGTTCACAAACAATAATTTCTATTTTCCAATTCCTTTCAATGCGCATTTTTTCTAGATTTTCATATGCAATTTTTCTTTTTTTAGATGATAATTTTTTAGAATCATTAATCTGAAAATCTTTCAGAATCTTCAAATCTTCCGAAGGAATTGCTACAGCTACTACAACTAATGGGCCTAACATAGGCCCTCTTCCAGATTCATCGACTCCTATTTGGTACATGTCACTCATTCAAAATCATATTCTTCTTCGTTTTTGTCAGTTAAATTATCACTATTTTTGATAGGTGTCACATTTAATTTTTTACTTATGTCTTTGATTTGCTCGATATTAATATCTGGTATAGAATAATCTTTAATTTCATCATTATTATTTCTAAAAAATTCTTTTTCAAATTGGTTTTTACTTATTTTAGGTGAATTAATATTCACTTCTTTTTCTTTTTTTTCATAGAATTTATGAATCCAATCATCATTTGTCTCAATATTTTTTGAATTTAATTTAGTCTGCTTTCTGTGTTTAATAGCTTTAGTAATCATCAGGAGCGAAATGAAAATAGCTATTATGGGAAATCCATATGTATTAAAAATATTCATAAATTGATGCGATTTAATTGTATTTCCAGTGTCATTATTAGTTTTTTCAATATTCAGAGCTAAGCTAAAATTATTTACTTTCCACACATTTTCAAAGAAATTTGGTATCGAGTTCACTTCAACAGAAATCCAAAAACTTTCATTTTCAAAATATGATTTTGGGATTTCCATCCATCCTGTGATATTTACTGTTTGATTTGGCAAAATGTTTTCTAATGTATAACCTCTGACTCTCGTTGCGTTGATATCATATATGGCGTTTACAGGGGTAATTAAACTGTGGTTTCCTTCGTGACTTACACTAATTCCAACAGAAAATCCTTCTGGAATATTTCCATTGTTCTTGACTTCGATACTAATGAAAAATTTATCATTCTCTATCCAATGGTTCGGATTATCACTGGAAGTTAAATTATGGTATTCGTTAATTTCAAATTCTATGAATACTTCATCCACGATTGACGAGTTATCTCTTTGATGAATGCAGACAATCATCTCTTTACTTCCAGCATTAATTTTTGAAATCGTTGAATTGATTTCTATTTCAAAATCTATATTTTCTTCAGGTTTCAGAGTTAAACTTTGGTTATTATTAAGCAGAATTGTGTGTTTTACTGCGTTTGCCTCAAAAAAAATATATTCATTTGTTGAGTTACAGAAAATTTGACCCAGATGATCTAAGTAATTACCAAAATTTGTCAGCTTTAATCCTAATTTGCAATTTTGATTTTCCAATAATTCGATACACTTTTCGTTAATTATCTCCATTTGAATATCTTTAGTAATAACTATAGATGAATTAAAAAAAATTAATTTTTCAATTAATCCTGTGTAGCTTTTAATTTTCACAACCAAAGTTAAGTTTCCTTGATTTTCATATGGTGAGTTAATTGAAATTTTTACAGTTTTAGTTTCATTTGGTT
>MDTD01177008.1_pt1 | contig 16792 bp, 4 predicted proteins | sample 811221 | NCBI WGS metagenome assembly MDTD01 (sample SAMN05326646, study PRJNA326480) | marine metagenome | isolation source: seawater | place: Pacific Ocean: South West | collected 2011 | reverse complement strand
CTTTCTCCTTTACAGATTATTGAACTATTAGGATTTAAACTTAAAGATGGAGAAGGGTTTACAATAATATTTGATGAAATATTATCTGAACATCCATTTAAATCTGTTCCAGTAATAGTATATAATGTTGATGTATTTGGTGTGGCAACAACACTATTACCCATTGAAGTACTTAAATCAATAGAGGGTGACCAAACATAAGAATTTGCTCCTAAAACATCTAAAGAAATAGATTCTCCTTGACAAATAGTTGATGAATTAGTATTAATACTTAAAATAGGTAAAGGATTTACAGTGATATTTATTGTATCCCATGATGAACAAAGATTAACATCAGTACCTACTACCATATAAGTTGTATTTATTGAGGGATTTGCTGATACCGTATTTCCAGATGTAGAACTTAGGGAAGAGGATGGAGTCCATACATACTGTACACCTCCTGTAGCAGATAATAATATATTTTCTCCAATACAAATTTCTGGGTTAGGAGAACTAACATCGATAGTAGGCAAATCAAATACATTAACATTAATATTAATTGTAGAAGAACATCCTAAAGAATCCATTCCAACTACAGAATAATTAGTATTAGTAATTGGAAATGCGGAAGTAGTACCCATATTGTTATTAGATAAACTATTTGTGGGAGACCACACATAATTTGTTGCACCACTTACTAGAAGAATAGTTGTATCTCCCTTACATAAATCAACATTTGAAGAAAGACTATTTAATATTGGATTAGGACTAACACTTACTACAGTAGAAATAGTATCAGAACATCCATTATTTAGAGTTCCTATTACAGAATAGGATGTTGAATTAATTGGAGAAGATGTAACTACACTACCAATTGTAGTATTTAATCCACTAGATGGAAACCAAATGTAATTATCTGCTCCACTTGCAATTAAAGGAATAGATTCTCCTTCACATATAAAAGTATTGTTTGTTACATTTACACTTGGTTTTGATAATACATTTACATCAACAGATATAGTATCCGAACACCCAAAATTGTCTGTCCCAACTACCATATAGTTTGTAGAATTTAATGGTGAAGCTATTACATTATTAGAGGATGAATTACTTAAGCCAATAGTTGGAAACCAAGAATAAGAGGAAGCCCCACTTAAACTAATATTTACCCCCTCTCCCTCACATACTGAAGGATAGGATGGAGTACTTGTCATTTGTAAAGATTGAATCACAGATATTGTAATTGTATCAGTATTACTACATCCTACAAGATCTGTGCCTTCTACAACATAATCAATTGTAGTATTAGGAGTAGAAATTATATTTGAACCAACGCTAGTATTTAACCATAAAGAAGGAGACCAATTATAACTTACCGCTCCATTTGCTTGTAAATTTATGCTTCCTCCAATACAAACCGATGTACTATTAGAAGATATATTCACTGGTACTGGTAATGGTTCTAAAACTGTTTCGGAAATAGTGTCCATGCAATTATTTGCATCTATAACAGTTAATAAATAAGTACCTGAGGATAGAAAAACTGCATTAGGATTATTTTGGGGAGGAATAGTATTCCAACTATAATTATAGTTTGGTGTTCCTCCACTTACAACAACACTTAATTGTCCATCCGATAAGGAATTACAAGAAACCGGAACAGAAGATGTAACCATTGTTATTGGAGATGGTTGTGAAACATTAAAAGTATCAGTAATTGTACAATTATCATCATCTACAACTTGAATAATATAACTATTTGCAGATAAATTCTCAAGTGAATCTGTAATATTGAAAGATGTTGAATTATTAGATATTAACTGCATATTATAATCATACCAATTGTATGTATAAGGAGCGTCTCCTCCTGTTAAACTTATATTTATTTTTCCATCAGAATATGAATAACAACTTACTTCTGAAATTGTAGAAGAAATAGTAAATGCAGAAGTAGGATCTTCCGAAACTAACAAAGTAAAGGTTCCTAATTCTGTTGAGGAGGTAGCATCTACTACAATATAATATGTTCCTGTGTCACATAGAGCAGCGCTTATTTCAGATTGATTCGAACAAAAATTATCATTTTCAGATAGAGCTAAGAAATTTGTATCTTTAACTAAATATAAATAACTATCAAATTGAGCTCCATTAGCTCCACATAAAGAAATATTAACTCCAGTAGGATTATTAATTTGAAAAGAATAAATAACATCATTTCCAAAACTTTCTGGATAGTAATCCGTGTAACACTCATTGCTATTAAAATGACTAATAACTCCAGTATTTAAGTTTCCTAAATCAATTGCATTTGCAAAAGAAGTTCCTTTAGTATACCTCCAATAAGTTTCTAAATGTGGCTTGTAATAACCATCTGTATTTGGAGCTCCTGATTGCGTTGAAGGATTAATACATCCACTTCCATTTAAATACCCATGAGAAAACCACTGACATGGGGGACCATTTCTATATGAGAGACCTTGATAAAAAGGTTCTGCATTGCATCTGTAATCATCTCCAGTCTCAATTCCAACACACAAACCAAATAAATATACTCCACAACATTCTTTATCTTCCCAACTACATTGTGTTCCGCTATTGCAAAAACCAATTAAATTATCTGAGGGGAGATCATCTTCCCAAGCATCAATTTTAAAATTTAAATATTGTGGAACTATATTGTTAGGAAAATTAAAATTAGCAAAAGTGGTGTTAAAATCAATAGAATTTCCTCCTCCAACTATTGGTGTAAAATTAAAATCTTGTAAACAATTACCTCCAGTCCAAGGATAATTCAATAGATTGTCTTGTGCCCAAATCTTAAAAACTAATTCATCAGGAGCAAAACCTATTCCTAGTAATGATTCATCAGTAGCAGCAAAATTTCCTTGAACTTCTCTTAGTTTTACATCAATAGAAATAGGTCCATCACTGTACGATTGAGCTCTAGAGTTTATTATTGTAAAAAGAAATATTAATAAAAAAAATATATATTTAAAATTCATTTTTTTATTGCAATAATTTAACTTGTCCTTGATATTCAAAAATTTCGCCGTAAATATTTTCTATAAAAACAGTATAAGTATATATACCTACCGGACATAAATTATCATTTTTGAAATATGTTCCATCCCAACCAATGTTTAAATCCTTTGTCTCAAAAATCAACTCTCCCCATCTAGAAAAAACTTTCAGCTCATACTCCTTCACACCTGTCCCATATCCTTTAAAAATTGAATTCTCAACACTGTTGCTTGATGGAATAATTGTATTAGGAATATAGAAAGTAAATTCGTCTACTAATACTCTTTTTGTTATCGTATCTATACAATTATCTTTTGTTTGTATCTGTAAATGAACATTAAACCAACCTTTATTAGAATATGAGTGTGAAGTAACAGAATCAAAAGCAAACGTACCATCTCCAAAATCCCAATACCAACTTTCAACTCTTGACATAAAGGTTTTGGTTAAATCAACAAAGTAAAACGGATCACTCTGTTGATCGAAAAACCTTTTATGATATGGATAAGCCTCAAAATCAGCTATCGGCCCCTCTAAATTTCCAATAGTAAAAGTATCTTTTTTTACACACAAATTTTCGTCCGAAACTTCAACAAAATACTCCCCTTCAAACAAATTGTTAACAACAAGATCTGTAGAACCATTTGACCAAATAGCATTATATGATGGAACACCGCCTGAAGCAATAAATTCAGATTTACCAACTCCTCTATTACATGTATCTATGAAGTATTCTAAATCAAAAAACAATTCGGTTGGTTGTGTTAAAGTTATAGAATCTATGGTTAAACATTGATTATTATCATAAACAAAAACTTCATAATATCCACTATATAAATCATATATTGATTTAGTGTTTTCTTCGGTATTCCATAAGTAAGTATAAGGAGCTATTCCATCAGATGGCTCTACTGTTATAGAACCATCATTAAATCCAAAACAACTAATATTAAATCCATTAAAATCAGAGGTCGATACAACATCTGCTTTTACATAGGTTGATGGTTCATATAAATTAATACTTAAGTTTTCCTTACATCCTAATGAATCTGTAATCTCTACAGAATATGAACCCGCAAATAAATTAAATATACTATCAGTTTGAATACCATTGTTCCACAAATAAGAAAACGGACCATATCCTCCATTGATATCTAATTGAATCCATGCTGAATTTTCTCCTTTACATCTCACATGGTAACCAGAATAATTAGAAGTTAAAATATTTGTAATTTGTGTTAATTGTTGAGGTTGAGATACAAATAACTGAAGTTGCTTTATACAAAAATTATTATCAGTAACTGTTAAAATATATAGGCCAGATTCTAAATTATAAATATCCTCAGAATTTGAAGAAAAATTATTAGGTCCTGACCAATTATAATTATAAGGAGGAGCTCCCGTTCCTTGCGCTATTTGAATCTCAATAGATCCTGTAAAATCTCCATGACATTGTATGTCTGTAATGTAAGAAGCAATTTCCATAGAGTCATTTTGTAGAATTTCAACAGAATCAGTATATTTACAGTTATTCGCGTCTATAATTGAGTAAGAGTGATAACCTGCCCACATAGAAGTAGTATCTGTGGTTCCCCAATCCAAAATGTAAGGAGGTACTCCACCATTTATTTGAACACTAGCAGTTCCTGTGCTATCACCAAAACAAAGTATTGGTTCGATATTTGTAACTGCAGCTAGTTGTTGTGGTGAAGTAATAATTACATCCCTAAATATTGTACAATTAGTTGCATCAGTTATGTTAACAGAATACACTGCAGAAGATAAATTTGTTAAGTCTTGAGAAGTAGCTCCAGTATTCCAATTATAGATAAATGGAGGATTTCCGCCAATAACTTCTAAATCAACACTACCATCAGTCCCTCCAAAACAACTAACATTAGTAACAGTTCTTGTTGTATCAAATAAAAATAATGATACATAGAATGTATCTGAAACAATACAATTATTGTTATCAAAAACATTTAAAATATATTCTCCATTTACTAGATTTAAATTTATTGAATCTGTAACTCCGTTATTCCAAACATAACTATACCCTGGGGTTCCGCCTGAAACAGAAACTTGAATTTCTCCATCTTGATAATTTTCACAACTCTCATCTGAAACAACACCATTTAATGATAAAAAATTTGGCTCTTGAATTGAAACATTTAGTTGTGTTGGGCAATTTGAAGCATCATTTACAATAACAGAATAGACACCGACTGCTAAATTAAAAATTTGAGAGTTAGCAGAAGTATATCCATTGGGTCCTGTCCAAGAATATGTTGTGCTTACTGAATTCTGCGCCAATACAACTATACTTCCATCATTAAATCCATTACAACTTATATGATTTATAAATGTATCTATCAAAATAATATTACCAATATTTACATTTTCAGTAATCTGTGTCTGACAATTATTAGTATCTGTTATAATTAAATTATAACTACCAGCTGCTAAATTTGTTATATCTAAATTAGTGGAGCTAAAAGAATTAGGCCCTACCCAAGAATAAGTATAAGTACTTGGACCAGATATTGTCATATCAATACTTCCATCAGCATCTCCATAGCATGTTTCATCTGTAACTACAGAACTAATCTGAACATTAATAGGTTGAGAAATAAATATTGGAGAATTATTTATACTTGGAGAACATCCATTATCATCTAAAATACTATAAGTATACGGTCCTGCAACTAGACTAAAAGCATCTTCAGATATATTAAAATATCCATTAGGACTATTCCATATAGTTGTGTAATTACCTACACCACCTGTAATTGTTAAATCAATACTTCCGTCATTACCTCCAAAACAACTTACGTTATTTGAAATATAGCTTACTAAAATATCTGTGGGTTCTGAAATAACAAAAGTTAGAGAAGGACCTATACAACCATTAATATTAGATGTACTTACAATATAAGTTCCTGGTAATAACGAATCAATGTCCTCAAAATTAGAATTAAATCCATTAGGACCAGTCCAATTATATATGAGTCCTGTGCTATTAGTTGTCAAATCTATACTACCATCATCATTTCCAAAACAACTAACATCTGATGAAACACCATAAATAGTAATCTCTGAAGGTTCTGATATGGAAACAGTTTCAAATAGGGGGCCACAATTATTTGCATCAGTAATTGTTGCTGTATAAATGTCTGCTGGTAAATTGGATATACTGACTCCATTATTAGTATATCCTAATAAAGAACTCCAAGTAACATTATATGGTGGGGTACCACCAGACAACAATAAACTTATATCTGCATCATTTAGTCCATAACAACTTACATTGTTAGATATGGAACTATCTTGTAAAGCAGAAGGTTCTGTAATACTAACTGATATTATTGGAGTGGGACATAGATTAGAATCTGTAATAACACAATGATACATTCCTTCTGAAAGATTACTTAAATCTTCCGAATTAGAATTAAATCCAGTTACAGAGTCGATCCAAAAGAAATTATATGGAGGAGTTCCTCCTGAAACAGTGAGATTAATAGAAGCGTCTGTTAATCCAAAACAAGAAATCTGATTAACTACAGTATCTTTCTGAATTATAGTTTGATTAAAAATAGTAACTGTATCAGAAGATAACGAACAACTTCCATTTGAAGCTGTATAATAATACTGACCAGGACCAACAAATATAGACATTGTAGTATCACCAGTGTTCCATAAAACAGAATAATTAGAATTTGTTATACCAGCTTCCAGAGTAAGAGAAGAGTCTATACATTCAACAAATAAAGTATCAGAAACTATACTTACGGTATTTGTATCAATACTAACAGAAGTAGTAGTAAAACTATTTGCCTCTAAAAAAACACCAGAATCTAAATAGTCATCAGAACCATCAGCTATAGCTAATCTTATGTGATAAGTTTGACAAGGTTGTACTACAGCAATAGCGGTAAATACATCTGTATAACCATTGTAAGAGATTGATGTATTTCCAGTATTATAAAAATTTCCATTATAACCAGGATGAATTGAACTAATTGTAATGGGAACTGGAGGAGAACTGTTTGGAACTATAGCTATATTCTGTGAACCGTTAGGAAATCCTGCAGGACTCGAGTATGGGCCGGTGATTCCAGGTCCACTGATAAAGAAACCAAAAACATCATTATATTGAGTATTTACCCAGGATGTATACTCTTCAGAACCAAAACTATAATTAAATATTATAGTATCAGACTCTGGAATAAAATCAAACTCAAGAACACATAAATCATTAATCGAACTTACAGAAAAAGATTGACCTACTAAAGGTGGTACTGAATTAGCCACTGAATATAAGTCATTACAAATTGAATTTGGAACATTTACACATTGCGTTCCATTGGCTGGTGTATTGTTTGCAGCAGGATTCCCCCCTAAATCAGCATTAACTGCGTGTCCTGAGGACATTACTATTCCACTTGACATTCCGATACTATTTCCATTAGAAAAGAAACCAATCTGTTGATTATTTCCAGAGAACTGAACATTACTAATAGTTACACCTCCACCCACTAAAACATTATTAATCAAGTGATTAGGATCGTTATTTGGAGCGTTATTTGAAATGCCAATTTGTGATTTAACATTCAAAAAAATTAGTAAAAAGAAGTAAAATAAAGTAGTTCTAATTTTCATAGAAATAAATTAATATGTGCAAATTTAATGAAAAAAACTCTATTATTTTTTTACTCTAGTTAAATCCAAGTTATTTTGAGCGTTTACAGTAAATCCTGAAATATTATTATGTGTAAAACGAATAATTTGATCATAATACAATGGTGTTACAGGCATTTCTTCAGAAAGAATTTTATTTAATCTTTGATAGATTTGAATTCTCTCTTTTACATCTGATTCAGAAATTGAAAATTCATACAATCTATCAAACTCCTCATTATAAAAATGAGTATAATTAGGTCCGTTTGGACAGAAGTTTTTACTATAAAATAAAGAAAGGTAGTTTTCTGCATCTGGATAATCTGCCATCCAACTTCCTCTAAAAAAATTTAATTTTGAAGTTGCCATCATTTGCCTATGAGTAGATGGAGGATTAACTTCGATTATTAAGTCGATTCCTATCTTTTTCAGTTCTGACTGTACAAACTCACATAAATCTAAATAAGAAGAGGTTGTATTTAAAACAATTGGGGATAGTCCTTTTCCATTAGGGAAACCCGCTAATTCTAAATATTTTATTGCTTGCTCTAAATTATAAGATGAATTAATGTTTTCCTTAGAAAAAGTAGGTAGACCAACAGGTATAAATCCATGATTTGCAGCTACACCAACATTATTTCTTAGATATTTCAACATCTTTTGTCTATCAATTGCAAAATGTATCGCCTTTCGTAAATATAAATTTTCAGATAAATCAGAATTTCCATCCATCAAGAATCCAAGATATTCTGTATTTAAAAATGGAAGGCTTTTAAAATTAAACTTATCTTTATATTTCTGACTTAATGACCCTTCTTTATCTAGTAATTCATCGGTATAAGAAGGATCTAAACCAGATATAAAATCTAGATTTCCTTGTAAAAAATTTAAAAACTCAGATTGTTTATCCTTTATAAAAGTTATTGCAACTGCATCAAGATAAGGTAGATTTATACCATTTTCCTTTTCAAAATATTGTTTATTCTTTCTCAATACTAACTTCACTCCATCTTTCCAATACTGAAATTGAAAGGGTCCAGTACCAATAGGATGAGAACGAAACTCGTTTAAATCTGCACATTCCTTAGGTACAACAGAACAATATTGCATGCTTAACAATGATAAGAATGGAGGAAAAACTTGATTTAGATGAATTCTCAAAGTAGAATCATTAACTGAATAGTAAGAAGAAACATTATTAAACACCCACGAACCAGGAGAAGCTAATTTAGAACTCAATAACCTATCAAAAGAATAAACAAAATCAGAAGCAACAACTCTCCTTCCTTTTCCATTTTCAAAAAATTTATGATCGTGAAAATAGACATCTTTTCTTAAAAAAAAAGTATACACCAATCCATCCTCTGAAATTTTCCAGTTAGATGAAATTGAAGGAATAACTTCTAATTCTTCATTCATTTTTACAAGTGAATTAAAAATTTGAGAGGTTACCCAAATTGTAGCTTTATCTTTTGCAAATGCTGGATCTAAGGTAGATACTCCATTAGATTCATTATACTTAAAAATTTTTAAATTGGAGTTATCATACTTTTCAGAACATGATAGTAGAAAAAATATAATAATAAAAAAACCGGACCTAAATTTCATACATTGCAGATTAATCCGGCTAATTTATTAATAAAAATTTGTTATTTAATCAAGTTTACCTCTCCATTGTAAACCCATGGTTTTTCATTTATATCTGTTACAGAAATGTTGTACATATATGTTCCAGGTTCAAGACCCCTATCTGAATTAATAGAACTCCCGTTCCATCCAATATTTTTATCATTCGATAAGAAAACAAGTTCTCCCCATCTGTTAAATATCTTCATCTCAAAACCATAAACTCCACTAGTCAAAGGAATAAAATCATCATTCAAACCATCATTATTTGGAGTAAATGCTGTGGGAACAAATACAGAAAAAATATCATCTACAATAACTTGATGTACAACTTCATCATAACATCTATTATCATTCTCAACATACAATAATACATCATAAATTCCTGACTCTTCAAAAGTAATCGATTTCTGTACAGATTCAAAATCTACTATTCCATTATCAAAATCCCACTCAAAATATAAACTTGAATCTGATTTGTTTGTAAAAATTATTTCGGGTTTCAACATACTAACTCTCCTATCAGACATATCAAAAGATGCTACAGGGTTTTCAAATACACTAATAAAGTTATTTCGTATTAATTCATCCGAACATCCATTTTCAGTCACTACTAACAAAGAAATATCATAAATTCCTGAATTTTCATACACATGAAAAGGATCTTTTAAAATAGACGTATTTCTATCACCAAAATTCCATTTCATTTCTACTATTTCATCATCTGTTAAAGTATTATCTACAAATTGAATCTCTTCTGATTCACAAATTTCTGTATCAACCAAGAAATCTATTTTAGGTAGAGAGAAAATCTGAACGTCTTTCTGTAGATTAGAGGCACATCCCTGATTTGATGTAACTGTCAAAATTACTGGATAAAATCCAGAACTAGCAAACACATTAGAAGAATTTGGATAAAATGAATTATTTCCATCTCCAAAATTCCATTCATAAGAAAACAGTTCACCTTGTTCAATTAATGAAAGAGATGTGAATTTTGTTTCATCCCCTATACAGACCTGTTCTATATCAAATAAAACTATAGGATTTGGATGAATAATAGCTGAAGAGAATTCTGAATCAACACATCCATAGTTTGATTGAACTGTTAATTCAACATTAAATTCTCCCCATTCATCATAGATATGTGTAGGATTCTCAAGATCTGAGGATATGCTCTTATCTCCAAAATCCCAATTCCAATTTGTTATAAAACCATCATTTAAAAATATTGAGGAAATGAACGTAGTTTCAGAACCTTCACAGGTTTCTAGAATTTCTAAAAATACTTTAGGATTTTCATGAACTACCACTTCTTTTGTTATTGTATTTAAACAACCTAAATCAGAATTCACTACCAATGTTGAGTTAAATATACCTGGCGATGAAAATAAAAAAGATGGATTTAAATTAAATGAAGATTGATATCCATCTCCAAAACTCCATAAAACAGACGTAACATTATCTCCAGAGAGATTTATAAAATTTGTTTTTTCACCAAAACAAACCTCATTAGTTCTAAAATTAACTTCGGGAAGTGGAAGAACCTCTACAACTTGACTAATATTTGCATCACAATTATTATCTAAATTTGTTACAAGTAAATTAACATCATATACTCCAATTGTATCAAATTGAAAATAATCATTCTTAGAATATAAGTTTTCACCTAATATCGTCCATTCCCATGAATAAGAAGATGCATTTATTCCAGAGTTACCATAAAATTCCATACTATCTTTAAAACAATTTTTAAGAGTATAAAAATTAGGCTGCGGAACATTTGAATCAACAAATACAAATACTGAATCTCTATCAAAACACATTCCATCTGAACTATTCAGATAATACATTGTAGAATAAGTTGGAAATACAAGTGTATTTGCATTCGAAGGACTAAGAATAAAAGATGAAGAATCCCAATTATAATAAGTAGAAGTTCCTGTTGATTCTAATAAAACACTATCCCCTAAACATAAGTTTTTATCTAATCCAGCATCAATATTTAAATCAATTACCTCAATTGAGTCTATAGAGGATATAATAAATTGACAAGATGAATTATTCTCAATAATAAGAGTGGGGTGAAATATATCTCCACTAGTGTAACTGTGAGTTGGATTACTATCGTTTGAGTATATTCCGTCTCCAAAATCCCATAAATAAGTATCTGTATTTTTAACATCAGCTATAAATTCTACTGAGTCATAATCACATATTTTATTTGTAGTAAAAGTAAAACTTCCAGATGGTCCATATATAGAAATAAGATCAGAATATTTAACTGTGTCAACACATGTAAAATTATCAATAACGATTAAACTAACATCATATGATCCTGAATTTAAAAATAAATGTGAAGGATTTATTTGATTTGAAATTGTACTATCACCAAAATTCCAGATATAATCAACGATATTTCCTGTTGAATTATTTGTAAAGGTTGTAATTAGTGGAGGGCAATTTGATATAGCAATATCTGGAGTAAAATCTGCAAATACTTCTTGAACATAAATTGTATCAGAATTTTTAACTGAACTACAACCATATGTATCAGTAATAGTCAAAGTAACAGGAAACAAACCAACAGTGTTATAGTTGATTATTGGATTTATAGATTGAGAAGTTATACCATTCCCAAAATCCCAGCTATAATCCAATCCAATTCCCTCAGAAATATCAGTAAATAAAACATTTTCTCCAATACAAATTTCTGAATCATTTATCTCAAAGTCTACAACAGGATAAACAAACTTAATATATTCTTTCCTAGTAAGAGTATCTTTACAACCCTCAATTGATACTGAATACAATGTAACATCATAAAAACCTTCATTTGTATAAGTATGTTGAGGATTATTTATAATTGAGTTATTTCCATCACCAAAATCCCAGTAAACATCTGAATTAACAGAAGATAAATCTACAAAATCAACAATTAATGAATCACACCCTCCTACATTTGAAATTATAAAATCACTTTCAACATTTGTAACTCTAAACATATCATTTTTAGTAAGAGTATCCTTACATCCATTTACATCTGTAATCATAAGTGTTACATCATAAACACCTGTTTGAGAGTACAAATGATCTTTTCTATTCAACCCCAAATATCCATCTCCCCAATCAACTCTATAATTTCTAACATTTGAAGATAAAACTTCTATATGAGACCTCTTTTTAGGTAGACATACTATTGAATCTTCGAAAGAATTATTAGCATTTATTAAATAAGAAAAATCTGCAATTGGAATATTTACGATAACTCTTTCTGTGAACTCATGTGTACACAAGGTAGAGTTGTTTGTAACTCTTAGTCTTACATTATATGCTCCCGTATCTGAGTAAATATGTATAGGATTAAGATCTGTAGACACATTTCCATCTCCAAAATCCCATTCTATCTCATCTGCTCCTATAGAATAATTTTCAAACTGTAATTCTAAAGGATTATCACAATTATTTCTTGAAACAAAATAAGAAGTGGGTTCAATAATTTCTATCAAGTTATCCTTTATTATTGTATCTCTACAATTTCCTTCACCAACAACTAATTTGACAGTGTATGTTCCAATGTTGTTATATTGATGAATTGGATTTTGAACAAAAGTGTTATTGCCATCTCCAAATTCCCACTCCCAAGAATTTATAGATGTTGCAGAGATACTCAAATCCGTAAAAAATATATTTTCCCCCGCACAACTTATGATTTTATCAGAAATAAAATCTGCTTGTACAGGACCAACAGTCTTAATATAATCCTGTATTAACAATTCCTCAACACATCCCTTATTGTTTTCAATTGTTAAAGAAATATCAAATAAATTAATTCCTATAAACTGATGATGAGGATTTGATAAAATAGAATTATTTCCATCCCCAAATTCCCACTGATAAGATATGATAGGATACGATGATACTGACAAGTCATAAAAAGAAACTACTTCTGATTCACAAACAATAGAATCCGAGACAGAAAATAATGGATAGATTCTGTCTGTTATAATATAATCATTTTCTGTAATTGATGAAACACAACCATTATTATCAGTAACAGTTAAAGATATATCGAACTCGTCGATTGAAGTAAAATCAATACTAGGATTTCTCAGAGTTGAAGAATCACCATTACCAAAAAACCACTGCCATGAAACTGCATTTAGGGTATTATCTGAAAAATCTACATTGAAAGGTAGATTACAACTGTAGGTATCATTTGAAGAAAAAATAATCTCAGGGTCTTCAAAAACTGAAATATAATTTATTTTTTGAATGTTTTGAGTACATTCTCCATTTTTAGATACAGTTAGGTTTACATCATATGTGCCTGAATCTTGGAAAAAATGAATAGGATTTTGAAGAATAGAAGTATTTCCATCTCCAAAATCCCAAAACCAAGTATCGGGATTATAATTTGAAATATCTGAGAATTGTATATCAGTAAATTGACATGTAGAAGAATTGCTTACAACAAAATCTGAGACAACATTTGCTCCTACTTCAATCATATTACTTTGAATCATTGTATCAGAGCATACACCGTTACTAGAAATTAGTGATACAGAGTAAACTCCGGTCGAATAATTATTTTGAGGAGAAATTAAATTAGATGTATTACCATCTCCAAAATGCCAGTTAAAATCTGTAGCATTTGAAGAATTATTGAAAAATTTAACTTCTTTAACTGAATCACATGTAATTAATATGTCTGAACTAAAGTTAGCTTGAGGAGTCTCCTTTGCTTCAATTAAATCATTAAAAACAATTATATTCTCACAACCTTTATCATCTTTAATAAATAAAGAAACAGAAAATATCCCGCTATTTTGATATTCATAAATAGGATTTTGATTTGTACTACTTCCACCGTCTCCAAAATCCCACTGCCAAATAACCAGATTATTAACACCAAAAGAAAGGTCTGTAAAACTTACTTCTTGAGGAACACAAAAAACACTTTCGTCTAATGTAATACTTGGCGTAGGTTTAGTATACACTTTTACATAATCCACTTGCGTATATATATCCTGATTTGTTGCATCGGAAACTGTTAATTTAACAGTATAAAATCCTGGAGTAGAATAAACAACAACCGGATTCTGTAAACTAGAAGTAATACCATTTCCAAAATCCCATAACCATGTATTTGGGTTGCCGGTAGACAAGTCTTCAAACTCAACTACAAGGGAACCACATCCAGTATTTGAAGTTATAGTCGTAAAGTCAGATACAAGTTGTGAGAAGACATTATTACTGTTTAACATGATAATGAGACCTAGGAAATAGCAAAATGATCTCAATCTAATTCTAAATATTTTTTTAAATATTGAGTTAAATAATTTTTCAATCATAATTAAGTGGTTTTGATATAAAAAAGTTAATAAACTTATTTTTAAAAACGATATGAAAATAAAATAGGTTTCAAATTATAATTAAACTTTTCTTTTAATACTTTTGCAATATGTTTAAAGGAAAAACAGTAGCCTTCTATACTTTAGGTTGTAAATTAAATTTTTCAGAGAGTTCAACTATTTCTAGACAACTTAATAAAATTGGATTTACAAAAACTGAATTTAATAATGGAGCTGACATGTATATAATTAACAGCTGTTCAGTTACAGAAAACGCGAATAAAGAATGTAGAAGATTGATTAGACAAGCAAAAAAGATTTCGCCTAATAGTTTTGTTGTAATTACAGGCTGTTTTGCACAACTAAAACCCAAATCAATTTCTGAAATGGAAGGAGTAGATATGGTGTTGGGCGCTAATGACAAGTTTAATCTTCCTAAATTATTACAAAATTTAGATAATAAAAAAATAGGAGAAATTCACGGTTGTGAAATCAATAATTTAAACTACACCTCCTCTTACTCTTTGGAGGAAAGAACAAGATCATTTCTAAAAATTCAAGATGGATGTGATTATCCCTGCACCTATTGTACTATACCATTAGCTAGAGGTAAAAGTAGATGTGATACCATTGAAAATATTCTGAAAAATGCTTTAGAAATTGCTAAAAATGGAATTAAAGAGATAGTAATAACTGGAGTAAATATTGGGGAGTTTAGAGATGATAAGAAAAGGTTCTCAGATCTTATTAAAGAACTAGAAAAAATTGAGGATATCGAAAGATATAGAATATCATCTATTGAACCTAATCTAATAACAGATGAAATTATTGAAACAGTAAAAAATTCTAAAAAGTTCATGCCACATTTTCATATTCCGTTACAGTCAGGAAGTGATAAGATATTAGGAAAAATGAAAAGAAGGTACAGAACTGATTTATATAAAGAAAAATTAGAGAAAATTGTAAAAGCAATTCCTGAAGTGTGTATTGGAGCAGATGTAATTGTTGGTTTTCCAGGTGAAACAGATGAGTTGTTTAAGACTACTTTAGACTTTATTAAAAATTTACCTATCTCCTATTTACATGTATTTAGTTATTCAGAAAGAGAAAATACATTAGCTACAACCTTTGAAGGTATAGTAGAAAAAAACAAAAGAGCGGAGAGAAGTAAAATGCTTAGAATATTATCTGATAAATTACAAAGAGCTTATTATCAAAAATATTTAGGAAGTACACAAACTGCATTGTTAGAAAAAGAAAATAAAAATGGATTTTTATTTGGCTTTACAGATAATTATATAAAAGTAAAGGTGCCGTTTACTGAAGAATTAGTACAAAAGAAAATAAATTTAAAACTTCTTTCATTTGATGAGAATGGAAATGTTTTATCAAAAATAAAAGAAAAAATATGTATCCAACAATAAGTTACTTATTGGAAGACCTATTGGGAATCAATATTCCTCTTCCTATTCAAACATTCGGATTTTTTGTTGCTCTATCATTTATTGCTGGAGCTTATTTTATCTCTAAAGAATTTAAGAGAAAGGAAAAAGAAGGTTTAGTATCGAAAATCAAACAAAAAAAACTAATCGGTGAAGGTGTAACTATAAAAGATTGGTTTAACTCTATAATCGGAGGATTTTTAATAGGCTTTAAATTAGTAGAAGCCATATTAGATTATGATAGTTTAGTACAAAATCCTCAAGAATTTATTCTTTCAACTAAGGGAAGTATAATAGGTGGAATTATATTAGCTCTTATTTCTTCATTCATAAAATATAAGGAAAAAGAAAAAACAAAACTTCCAGAACCTAAATTGATAGAAACAGATGTACGTCCACATGAACTTGTAGGCAATATGATAATGATAGCAGCGATAAGTGGTATTATTGGAGCAAAGGTATTTGCTAATTTAGAGAATTGGGAAAGTTTTATTAATGACCCGATTGGTCAATTATTCTCTTTTAGCGGTCTTACATTTTATGGAGGGTTAATCTTTGGAGCAATTTCAGTAATTTATTATGCGAAAAAGAACGGTATAAAACTTTTACATTTAATTGACGTGTTTGCTCCTAGCCTTATTTTAGCATATGGAATTGGTAGAGCTGGATGTCATTTTAGTGGAGATGGTG
>MDTD01150854.1_pt1 | contig 16792 bp, 18 predicted proteins | sample 811221 | NCBI WGS metagenome assembly MDTD01 (sample SAMN05326646, study PRJNA326480) | marine metagenome | isolation source: seawater | place: Pacific Ocean: South West | collected 2011 | reverse complement strand
ATATAATATCCAAAATTATGTATATGATCCACATTTTTAAAATCTTTATAATTAATTTTCTTTTTGATTAAACTTTTTAAGTAAGGTTGTCTTAATTGATTGCCTCCGCCTGCATTTCCTCTCCTAAATTCGATTTTTTGTTTTTTAAGTTCCCTCTCAAATATATTTCTTTTTTTTAAATTTTTTGTTTTTAAAATAAGTGGAAAAGCATAATTTGAAGTTCCCTTAAAATCAAAATCCGTAAAATATTTGACTGGACTGATATTTCTTAAAAAGATTTTATAATTTATTGTTCTTTTTTTATTATTCATATTTAAATTTTTAAGTTGGTTTATTCCAATTAATGCTCCAATTTCATTATTTCTAAAATTTAATGTAGGATATAAAAAAATAAATTTTGGTGATAAATTTTTAAACTTTTTTTGCACTTTTTTCTCATTTTTTTTATACGGGGTTTCTCTTAACATGCCATGAGACCTTAGAATTTTTGCTAACTCATCTATCTTTCTATCGTTCGTTGATATCATTCCTCCTTCAATTGTTGTCATATGATGTGCATAATAAAATGAAAAATTTGAAATCTGTCCAAATTTACCGAGTTTAACATTATTGAAAGTAGCTCCGTGACTTTCACAAACATCTTCGATTAAAAATATTTTTTTCTTTTTTAAGATGTTAAGTAATTTTTTGTTAAGACCGTTGAAGCCTTGTGCATGAGTTATAAAAACTGCTAGAGTTTTACGGTTTATCTTCTTTATTACTTGTTCAATATTCATTGATAAATTGTTTAAATTGATATCCACAAACACTGGTTTGAAATTATTCATAATCACTGAATTTATGTCTGACACCCATGTTAAAGAGGGAACTATAATTTCATTTTTGTCTTTATTCTTATTTAAATATTTTAGTGCTGAAATTGAAATAAAATTAGCCGATGAGCCAGAATTTACATATGTTGAATATTTAACGCCTAACCATTGAGACCATTTTTTTTCAAATTCTAGTACTTTTTTTGATTGAGTAAGAATAATATTCTTTTTTAATAAATATTTTCGAACAACGTTTAAGTCTTGTTTTGAAATATTATTATGCATAAGTGGGTGATTAATTTTCATTTTATTTCCTTATAGTATTAAAAATCTCATGAGAGCCTTCATAAGAAAATTGAAACGGTATTTGTACCATTTTTTTTATCTTTTTAAGTAATTTAGATCTATTGTTTTTTGGAACATATAAAAGTAGAAAACCTCCACCTCCAGCACCTAAAAGTTTTCCACCAATAGCGCCATTTTCTAGAGAATAATCATAAAGGTCATCAATTTTTTTATTGGATATATTTTTGCTAAGTAATTTTTTCTCTTGCCATGCTTCATTCATTAACTCACCAAAATTATTTAAATCATTTTCTGATATTAGTCTCTCGGCTATATCAACAAAATCCATGATCTTATATACGTTTCTCTCTTTTTTTGTCGAAAGTTTCTTCACATAACTTTTTGCGATATTATGTGCTTGTCTCTGAATACCAGTGTATAAAAGTACCAGATTAGAATTAAGTCTGTTTAAGTTTTTTTTAGGAATTTTCTTTATTTTAAATTTATTGCCCTTGTTAAAACTAATTTTATTAAAACCTCCTATAGATGTAGCTATTTGATCTTGCGACCCTACTATCTCATGCATAATTTTTTGCTCAAAATTTATTGCGCTTTTTGCTAGTTTTAAACCACTTAAATTTTCATTATTCAAAATAGATAACGCTTTTAATAAACCTACCGAAAAACAAGAGCTAGAACCCATCCCGCTTTTTGCGGGTAGATCTCCATCGTAATGAATTTCTAAACCTTTTTTAATATTTAAATACCTTAGAAGTCCTTTGACGGCAGGATGCTTTATTTTTTTTATATCTTTTACTTGCTCGATTTTAGACCAAACTATTCGAAATTTGTGATTGAAAAAATTTGGTAAAAATCTGCATGTAATATAAATATGTTTGTCTATAGTTGTAGATAAGACCTTTCCACCGTTTCTGTTATACCAAGATGGATAATCACTTCCACCACCAAAAAAAGAAATTCTATAGGGAGTTTTTGTAATTATCATAACTTTTTATCTTCCAAATCTTAAACTTTTTATTATTTTTTTTCCTTTAAGTGTAACAAGTTCAATTTTTAAATTTTTATCTACTCTCATATCAATGTTATTACGCCAAATTCCTGCAGCAAGATGTATGATCCCAATTTTATTATTTGGGATGTAAGGTTCAACAAATAAATTTTCTTCATCATTAAAAACAGGTAGCAAATTACTTGCTATCCAGTTATGGTTAAGGGGCAAATATTCTGTTTTAACATTATCAATATATACAGCTATATTAATAGCTAACCCTTCAGATCCAAATATTTTCCCTTTTAATAAAGTTTTCTTTAAATTTTTTTGCCACACTTCCCAACACTCTGATTTTTTTTGCAAAGAAAAAACACCAATATTTAAATGTGGTGCAAAAGCTAATTTTCTTGCTGCCTCCTCATCCAAACCTGACGCTTTCGCGTGTTTATAGTTTTGTGTCTTAATCGATGCAAATTTTCCAAAAAGCCAATTTACTTTAGCTATAACTTTGTATCCTGGACCAATTGTTTGAGTAATACCTAGCTTATTATTATCACATGCTAAAAAATAATTATCTATACATTGCCAATCGTTTACCCACGCATCACAATCAATCCAAAGATACTTTTCATAGTGTGGAAAGTATTTTGGTATAAAAGCTCTAGACACCTGACTTTTCAACCATTCTTTACCTAAATGCTTATGCATCGGTATCTCGATATCCCACTCGGCCTTTTTTATTTCTTTTACCTTTTTACGAAGAATATCTATTTGCTCAGTTGATAGCCCAGCGTCAAGAACGCAAATGTCAATATCTTTACTTTGTGGAAATCTTTGAACTGACTCGATAAGTTCTAAGAGAAGTTCAAAATAGTTTTTATCTGACATTGAAACTATTGTTTTTTTATTCATATTAAGCAGCTAAATTATACTTAAAAAATTTAATCTTTTTAAGTCTTAATAAGTCTTTAATTTTTTTTTCACACTTTTTAAGTTTTAATTTATTAGAGGATCTTATTACAATTGATACGCCAACTTTACCTAATCTGAAAAAAGGGTAGCTACCAATACTTACATCAAAAAATTGTTTTTGAATTTTACCTAATTCTTTACTTATATTACTCTCTACTGTTTGAGTGTTTAATGTTAAACTTAATTTTTTTTTACCTCCCTTTAGATATGTCCTGCAATTTTCTATCATGGATTTTAAAATTGATGGAACTCCTGGAAGACTAAGAACATTTCTAATTTTAAATCCGGGCGCTGCACTCGATGGATTTAATATAAGAGAGGAATTTTTTGGCATTTTTGCCATTTTTTTTCTTCCATCGTTAAAATTTTTTTTTCCGTAATATTTCTCAAGAATTTTATATGCTTTATCATTATATCCGTATTTTACCTTAAAGGCTTTTGAGATAGATTGTGCAGTAATATCATCATGGGTTGGTCCAATACCTCCTGTTGTGAAGACATAATTAAAGTTTTTATGGAGTTCCAGAATATTCTTAATAATTTTCTTCTCTATATCAGGAATAACCCTAACCTCTTCGACTATTATTCCGCAACTATCGTTTAACCACTTTGAAATGAATGAAACATTACTTTCTTGTGTTCTGCCTGATAAAATTTCATCACCAATTATTAAAATAGCTGCATTTACTTTTTTGTTTTTTTTCTTCATATTTCAATAATGAATTTTGAAAGCAAATTAATACCAGGTACTTTAATAAAAAGATATAAGCGATTTTTTGTTGATGTTAAAATGCAAAATCAAACCGTTGCAGTTCACTGCCCAAACACAGGGTCAATGTTGGGTTTATTAAATCAAGGGGCAAAAGTATGGATTACTAAATCCCTGAAACCAGAAAGAAAATTAAAATATACGCTGCAAATAATTGAACAGAATGGACAAAAAGTTGGTGTCAATACACATCTCACTAACAAAATTTTTTTTGAGTCTTTGACAAACAATAAGCTTAAAGGATTTTATGACTTAGAAAAGATAGAAAAGGAAAAAAAATATAATGATAATACAAGATTTGACTTTATGATTCTTAAAAATAAGAAAAAAAGTTTTATTGAAGTGAAAAATGTAACATTGTGTAGAAAAAAAGGAATTGCTGAATTTCCTGATGCGGTAACATCAAGAGGATCTAAACATTTAATTGAGCTAATTAATGCAAGCAAAAAAGGATATGAAATTTTTTTGATATTCGTAATTCAGAGAGAAGATTGTGATTATATGAAAATAGCTAGTGATATAGACTCTGAATATTCAAAATTATTAACAAAAGCATTAAATAATAGTTTAAAAATCCTCTGCTATGATTGTAAATTTTCTTCAAAAGGAATAAAACTAAATCGTCAAATAAAATTAAAATTAAATGAGTGAAAATTTCAAAGAAGCGTTTGAAAAAGTTAAAATAGCTGGCTCAATAGCTTCAGGTGCATTAGATGAAGTTACAAAAATAATTAGGCCAGGCATTACAACAAATGAAATAGATAAATTATGTTTTGAGTTTATTAACGATAATGATGCCTATTCGGCTCCACTGTTTTATCGTGGATTTCCAAAATCGTGCTGCACTTCTCCAAATCATGTTGTTTGCCATGGAATTCCATCAGATAAAGTTCTTAAAGACGGTGACATTTTAAATGTTGATGTTACTGCATATAAAGATGATTGGCATGGTGATACCAGTAGAATGTTTTTTGTGGGCGACGTATCAGTTAAGGCAAAAAACTTGGTGAGAACAACCTACGAGGCTTTAATAAAAACTATTAAAATTTTAAAATCCGACATTTTGCTTGGTGATGTTGGGTTTTCTATTCAAAGTTATGTTGAGTCAAAAGGTTTTTCAGTTGTTAGAGATTTTTGTGGACATGGGATAGGTAAAAAATTTCACGAAAATCCAAATATTTTACATTACGGAGAAAAAGGTAAAGGACAAAAATTAAAAGAGGGAATGATTTTTACTTTAGAGCCAATGATTAATGAGGGAGTTTTTAATACTAAGACTCTTAAAGATGGATGGACAGCTGTTACAAAAGATAAATTATTATCTGCACAATTTGAACACACTGTTGGGATAACAAATAATGGATGTGAAATATTTACCTTATCGAAAAAAGGTTTAGATTTTCCCCCATATAAAATATGATCGAACGTTACTCTAGGAAAGAATTGGTTGATATTTGGAGAGATTTCAATAAATACACTCTTTGGTTAAAAATAGAAATAGCTGCAGCAGAGGCGATGGAAAAATTAAAAATAATACCAAGGGGGGTAAGTAAAAAGGTAAAATCAAAAGCTAAAATCGATATTAAAAGAATAAAAAAAATAGAAGATAGTGTCAAACATGATGTTATAGCATTTTTAACTTCTATCACCGAAAAAGTAGGCAAAGAAGCAAAATTTTTACACAAAGGTTTAACATCATCAGATATTTTGGATACTTGTTTTAATTTACAATTAAAACAATCTGGTGAAATACTATTAAAAGATTTAGATCTCCTTTTAACTTCTATAAAAAAGCAGGCCTTAAAACATAAACACACACTCTGTATTGGTAGAAGCCATGGTATTCATGCTGAACCTACGACATTTGGATTAAAATTGTTGAGTTTTTATCAGGAGTTTACTCGAAATAGAAAAAGACTTATTGACTCAATTAATGAGATTTCAACATGTGCCATTTCAGGTGCTGTAGGAACTTTTGCAAATGTGGACCCTAGAGTTGAAAAATATGTTGCAAAAAAACTTAAATTAAGGCCAGAGCCAGTATCTACTCAAATTGTTCCGAGAGATAGACATGCTCAATTTTTTCTTACATTAAGTATAATATCCAGCTCAATAGAGAGATTAGCTACAGAAATAAGACATTTGCAAAGAACCGAAGTTGCTGAAGTTGAAGAGTTTTTTGGAAAAAAACAAAAAGGTTCTTCTGCAATGCCACATAAAAAGAATCCTATTTTAAGCGAGAATTTAACCGGTTTATCTAGACTAATTAGATCAACAGCAATACCAGCGTTGGAAAATATAGTTCTTTGGCATGAAAGAGATATTTCGCACTCAGCAGTTGAAAGAAACATTGGTCCAGACGCGACAATAGCTTTAGATTTTGCTCTTAACAGATTGAACAATGTAATTAAAAATTTAAATGTAAATTCTTCAAAAATGAAAAAAAATTTAAATATTTCTAACGGTTTATTTTTTTCTCAAAGAGTTCTGTTAGAGCTCACTAATGCTGGTTTAAAAAGAGAGAAGGCTTATTCTTTAGTCCAAAGAAAAGCTTTAGAGGCATGGAAAAACAATGCCTCATTTTATGATTATCTAGTAAAAGACAGTAATATAATAAAAAAAATACCTGTTAATAAATTAAAAAAATTATTTGATTTTAGTTACCATACTAAAAAAATTAATATAATTTTTAAAAGAGGTTTAAAAAAAAATTAGATGAATAAAAGAAAAAAATTGTATGAAGGAAAGGCTAAAATTATTTATGAAACCAATGACAAGCACTTATTAATTCAACACTTTAAAGATGATGCAACAGCGTTTAATAATTTAAAGAAAGCTAATATAGAGGGTAAAGGAGTAATTAATAATAGGATTTCTGAACATATTTTAATTAATTTAAATGATTGTGGTATCAAAACACATCTTGTTAAACGTCTGAATATGAGAGAACAATTAATTAAAAAAGCAGAGATTTTTCCTATAGAATTTATAGTAAGAAATATTGCAACCGGGTCACTAACAAAAAGGCTTGGAATTTCAGAGGGGACAAAATTAAAAAAACCTTTGTTAGAATATTGTTTAAAAAATGATGAATTGGGTGATCCTATAATTTCAAAAGAACACATTTTTAATTTCGGTTGGGCAAACAAAAAAGATATAGATTTAATTGATATAAATTCTTTAAGAATAAATGATATCTTAATTGGTTTATTTAGGGGAGTTGGAATTAAATTAGTAGATTTTAAGATAGAGTATGGAAGAATTTGGGATAAAGAGAAAGAAAAAAATGAAATAGTTTTAGCAGATGAGATAAGTCCAGATACTTGTAGATTATGGGACATTAAAACTGAAAAAAAACTCGATAAAGATAGATTCAGAAAGGATTTAGGTAATGTAATACAAGGATACCATGAAATAGCTAGAAGACTTGGTATCATGCCAGAAGAAAGTAATATTAAAGAAGTTAAATTCGGTAAACCAACATCAATTAAATTTAAGAAAAAATAAATTGAAAATTTCAGTCACAGTTACCTTAAAAAAGGATATTCTAGATCCTCAGGGAAAAGTTATTCTTCAAACACTTAATGGTATGGGGATGGAAAATCTAAAAAGTTTAAGACAAGGAAAATATTTTGAACTAGAGTTAGATGAAACAAGCGAGGAAAAAGGAATTAAACAAATTGATGATGTTTGTAAAAGACTATTAGTAAATTTAATAATTGAAAATTACAAAATAGATGTTTTAAAATGAAATCTAGTGTAATAGTTTTCCCCGGATCAAATTGCGATAGAGACATTGCAATAGCTCTTGAAAAGATGCAATTTAGAAATAAAATGGTTTGGCATAAAGATAATTTGCTTCCAAAATCTGATTTAATAGTTTTGCCTGGTGGATTTTCTTACGGTGATTATTTAAGGTCAGGAGCAATAGCTGCTAAATCCAATATTTTAAGGGAAGTTATTAAGGAAGCCAATAAAGGATGCCTTATAATAGGTATTTGTAACGGCTTTCAAATCTTAATTGAAACTGGTCTTTTGAAGGGCGCGCTCCTTAGAAATAATAATTTAAAATTTATATCTAAAAATGTGTTTTTAAAAGTTAATAATATTAACAATAAATTTTGTTCAAATTTCAAAAAAAACCAAATAATTGAGCTAAATATTGCCCATAATGAGGGAAATTATTTTACAAATGAGAGTCATTTAAAAGAGCTTGAAGATAAAGAATTAATTCCATTTAAATACTCTAATGACAAAGGTGACTTATCTTCAGATTATAATCCAAACGGATCAATAAATAATATAGCCGGGATACTGAATGATAAAAAAAATATATTAGGTATGATGCCTCATCCTGAAAGAATGGTAGATAGATTAATTTCAAATAATGATGGTGAAAACTTATTTGCTAGTATTATTAAATAATGAAGATAGACAAAAGTATAATTGAAAAACATGGACTAACTTTAAGTGAATACTCACAAATTCAAAAACTTTTAAAAAGAGACCCTAATTTACTCGAGCTGGGTATATTTTCTGCAATGTGGAATGAACACTGCTCGTATAAGTCATCAAAAGTCCATCTTAAAACTCTTCCAACAAAAAATAAAAATGTAATACAGGGTCCAGGTGAAAATGCTGGTGTAATTGATATAGGAGATGAAGATGCAATAGTTTTTAAAATTGAAAGTCACAATCATCCTTCCTTTATAGAGCCATATCAAGGTGCGGCGACTGGTGTAGGAGGAATATTGCGTGATGTTTTTACCATGGGTGCAAGGCCAATAGCTCTGCTCAACTCGATTCATTTTGGTGATCCAAAAAATAAAAAAACAAAGAATCTTCTTCATGGAGTTGTTTCTGGAATTGGAGGTTACGGCAATTGTATAGGTATACCAACTGTTGCGGGTGAAACAAAATTTGATAACACTTATAACGAAAACATCCTAGTCAACGCAATGGCAGTTGGTCATGCGAAAAAAAATAAAATTTTTTATGCAAAAGCAAAAGGTGTAAATAAACCTGTGGTTTATGTAGGTTCTAAAACGGGTCGAGATGGTATTCATGGTGCTTCTATGGCTTCAGCAGAATTTGATGAAAATTCAGAGGAGAAAAAACCTACTGTTCAAGTTGGTGATCCTTTTACAGAAAAGCTTTTAATGGAAGCTTGCTTGGAGCTTATGAAAGAAAATTCAATTATAGCGATCCAAGATATGGGAGCTGCTGGCCTAACCTCATCAAGTGTAGAAATGGCGTTTAAAGGTGGTTTAGGAATACAATTAAATTTAGATAAAGTTCCTTGCAGAGAGGAAAACATGACGCCCTATGAAATGATGTTGTCAGAAAGTCAAGAACGTATGTTAATTATTTTAGAGGAAAATAAAGAAGATCAGGCAAAAAAAATCTTTGATAAGTGGGATTTAGATTTTGTAGTGATCGGAAAAACGACAAATGATAAAGAACTAACTCTCTCATATAAAGAAGATAAAGTAGCAAGTATACCAATAGAGCTTTTATCTTCAAAGGCTCCAAAATATGAGAGGAAGTGGAAAAAAATTAAATTACCAAAAAAGATTAATAATCAAGAAATTAAAAAAATTAATTTAGAAGAGGCATTAATAAAGATTTTATCTTCTTCCAATTATTCCAATAAAAGTTGGGTAACTCAACAATTTGATCGAATGGTTATGTGCGATACGTTACAAAATTCTGGATTAGATGCTGCCATTATTAGAATACATAAAAAAGAAAAGGCAATAGCAGTAACTGTTGACTCCTCAGCAAATTATTCAAAAGCTCATCCACTTACTGGAGGTAAACAAATTATTAGTGAGAACTGGAGAAATTTGATTTCAGTTGGATCAAAACCTCTTGCTATAACAAATTGTTTAAATTTTGGTAGTCCAGAGGATCCTAATGTAATGGGTGAGTTTGCTGAAACTATTATAGGGATAAAAGAGGCTTGTGAATATTTAGATTATCCTGTGGTTTCAGGGAATGTATCATTTTATAACGGAACAAATAAAAAAAATATATACCCTACACCAGTTATCGGCGGTGTGGGTTTAATAAAAAACATAAATCAGAGCGTAAATCACCTTTTCAAAGATATCAATAATACTGTAATTTTAATCGGCCGAACTTTCGGTCATATTCATCAAAGTGCTTTTCAAAAAGTGATACTTAACAAAATAGATGGACCCCCTCCTGATGTTAATCTTTTTAACGAAAAAAACAATGGAGAGGTAGTTTTAAAAATTATTAACGAAAACTTGGTTAAATCTGTCCATGATGTATCAGCTGGTGGGCTTTTAGTTGCAATAAGTGAAATGTCTATTTATTCTGGAATTGGAATTAAAATTTCAAAACCAAAAAAGTTTTTAAATCTAGTAGAGTATTTTTTTGGCGAGGATCAAGGAAGATATCTAGTAGAGGTTGATTATAAGTTGGTTGACCAAGTCATCGATAAACTTAAAAAAAACAATATATACTTTGAGACAATCGGCACTACTCAAAAGGACTTCATTGAATTACCAGGTGAATTTAAGATCAACACATTTAATCTTAAAAAAATTAATAATAAGTGGTATTATGAATATTAATGGCTTTAAAAGATAAAGAAATAAAAGACTTAATTCTTCAGGGAATTCCGGACGCAACTATTGAAATAAAAGATTTAATGGGCGACAATAATCACTATTCAGCAACTATAAAGTCTAGTGTATTTAAAGGTATGAGTAAAATCGATCAACATAAACTTGTTTACAAATCACTTAAAGGAAAAATGGGAAATGAATTACATGCTTTAACAATTGTAACCCAAGAAAAATAGAATGAGCGAAAATATTAAAGAAAATATAAAAAAAATGATAAACGATAACGATGTTTGTCTTTTTATGAAAGGAACACCAGATGCACCTCAGTGTGGTTTTTCCATGGCAGTTTCAAATGTTCTAAAACATTTAGGTGTAAATTTTAAAGGTGTAAATGTTTTAGAAGATGAAAGTTTGAGGCAGGGTATTAAAGATTTTAGTGATTGGCCAACTATTCCTCAATTATATATAAAAGGTGAATTTATTGGAGGTTGTGACATAGTTAAAGAAATGTTTGAAAATGGTGAATTAAATAAAAAATTTAATGAAAAAGGTTTGCTAAAAAAATAGTTACCTTTTTATTTTCATTCTTAATATTTTGCTAAAATATTTCCTGATTAAAGATATAAATGATATCTTAATATTGTTTTCATTTTGTAATTTGTCATCATACTCTATATCTATTTTATTTTCCCAATATAGCTCTAGAATTAAACATTCTCTAAATGATTTCTCAATTTTTTTCGCTGAAGATACGGATAAAAAAGGATCTAATATTTGGCTCTTTTTGGAGTAAATTAATTTTTGAGAAATATCATCATAAACAAACCACCATTTATGATCATTTTGATTTTCAAATACAATATTATCACCTAATCTTGAAGGAAGTTCTATGTAACCTTTTTTTGAAATTCTCTCTAACTCTCCTATAAAAAAAGTTATATCCTTAACATGTTCAATGACATGGCTTGAGATTACAAAATCAAATTCATTATCTTTAAAAGGTAGTTTTTTATCTATAATTTGAATAAATTTTTTACTTTTATAAAATTTTTCTAAATCTTGCACATCCGCAACAGTGTTAGCAAATCTATTAGCTGTATACCCGCAGCCTATATCTAATATTTTCCATTTTGGATTTTTACTTAATAAACTTTCTATATTTTTTAAAGAAGTTCGTTTAATCAAAATTAATGCTATCTTGAGTAATACTCAATTACTAAATTTGGTTCCATTATTACAGGGTATGGTACTTCTGAAAATTTAGGAACCCTTACCAATTGAACAGATTTGTTTTTATTGTCAATTTTAATATACTCTGGAACATCTCTTTCTTTACTTTGAACTGATCCATCAATTGCTGTTAGTTTTTTTGATTTATCCCTAACATCAATCACATCTGTTTCTCTAAGAGAGTAACTAGAAATATTAACTCTTTTTTTATTTACTCTTATATGGCCGTGATTGATAAGTTGTCTTGCTGCAAAAACTGTGGGCGCTAATTTTGATCTATAAACAACCATATCTAATCTACTTTCTAAAAGAGCAATCAAATTTTCAGACGTGTCGCCTCTTTTCGCAAAAGCTTTTCGGTAAATATTTCTGAATTGTCTCTCATTTATGTTTCCATAGTAAGCTTTTAATTTTTGTTTAGCTTGAAGCTGAATGCCATAATCAGTTGGTTTACCTTTTTTATTTTGTCCATGTTGACCTGGTGGATAAGCTCTGACATTAAAAGGGCTTTTAGGTCTACCCCATAAATTTGCTTTTAATCGTCTATCTACTTTATGTTTTGATCTTAATCTTTTTGTCATTTAATGAACCGGTTATAATATCTGATAAAAAAAAGTCAATTATGCTTTTTTATTTTATCCTTAGATAAGGAACTGATAATGCTTGTCAAAATCCTAATTTCCTTAACATTAGCCTGAAATCTATAAAAAAGGTTGTTTATATTTGTCATCATTGAGGATTTTTTTTCTCTTGGTTTGAAGAATAATCTTTTTTCTAACTTTTCTTCAAGAATCTTTAATAAATTTTTCATTTCCTTTTTAGATGCGCTGATTAATCTTGATTCAATCTTTTTATTTGATTTAGATAATAATTTTGCTATTTCATAGCTAACAAGCAGAACAGAATGTGACAAATTTAAAGACTTAAATTTACTTTCTGTTGGTATGGTTACTATAAAATTTGAATAGGCAATGTCCAAATTAGATAAGCCCGAAGACTCAGAGCCAAACATTAGTCCAATTTTTAGTCCAATATTCTTTTTTAAAATGCTCTTAAACTCACTTATACAAATATGTTTTTTATTTAAATCTCTAGGTCTCGCTGTAAATGAAAAAATTAAATTTGATTTTTTTATAGCATCTTCGGTATTTTTGAACACTTTACATTTCTTAATTATATTTATCGCTCCAACTGAAGCAGCTATTGCTTTTTGATTAGGCCATCCGTCTCTCGGATTTATAATTGATAATTTAGAAAAGCCAAAGTTTTTTAGAGCTCTTGCTGAGGTCCCGATATTTTCACCAAGTTGTGGTTTAACTAAAAAAAAATTAAACTTATTTTTCATTTAGATTAGCAGGAGCTTTTTCTTTGAAAAGCTTGTACTCTAAACTATCGATTAAAGCTTTAAATGAAGCTTCAATAATATTTTGAGATACACCTACAGTAAACCAACTTTTACCTGTTTTATCAGTGCTCTCTATCAAAACTCTTGTTGTTGCTCCAGTTCCTGTGTTTAATATTCTCACTTTATAATCTAAAAGCTTTAGATCACTAAAATATTTATAATATTTTTCAACCCTCTTAAAATTATTTCTTATAGCGTTATCTAGGGCATTTACTGGTCCGTTTCCAGATCCTGAGCATTTAATTTCTTTTCCGTCAATTAAAAATGTTACCTCTGCTTTAGTTTCAATTTTTTTAGATTTTTGAACTGTTACATTATAATTCTTTACTTTTAGATACTCTGGTAAGTTTCCTAAAAGTTTATTCGCTAATAATTCAAAGGACGCATCAGCTCCTTCGTAAGAGTATCCGCTAAACTCTCTACCCTTCACCTCGTCTAAAATTTTTTGCACTTTAGGATCTTTTGAGTCTATTTTAACTCCGTAATTTTCAAGTCTTGAGATTATATTTGCCCTTCCTGCTTGATTAGAAACGATTATATTTCTGTGATTACCAACTAATTTTGGGTCGATATGTTCATATGTTTTTGGATCTTTCTTGACTGCAGACACATGTAAACCACCTTTATGAGAAAAGGCAGATGCGCCGACATAAGCTAGGTTTCTATTTGGTTTTCGATTTAAAATTTCATCTAAATAACGTGAACACTCTGTTAATAAAGATAATTTTTCTTTTTTAATATTTAGTTCAAATTTTTCACTAAAAGTTGTTTTTAAAAAAAGTGTTGGGATAATTGAGATTAAATTCGCATTTCCACATCTTTCACCCAAACCGTTTATTGTACCTTGAATTTGCCTCGCTCCAGCCAAAACAGCTGTTAAGGAGTTACTCACTGCATTCTCAGTATCGTTATGTGCATGAATTCCTATATTTTTACCCGGAATTACATTGCAAACATTATTTACTATGTCTCCAACTTCGTTAGGTAACGTCCCTCCATTAGTATCACATAGAACTACCCATCTTGCTCCCTCATCATAAGCTTGTTTTAAACAATCCAGAGCATAGTTTTTGTTATTTTTGTAACCATCAAAAAAGTGCTCTGCATCAAATAAGAATTCTTTTTTATTTTTAATTAAATGCCTTGCTGTCTCTTTTATGTTTTTGAGATTTTCATCATTTTTAATGCCTAAAGCAACTTTTACATGAAAGTCCCATGATTTTCCTACCACACAAACTGTTTTACATTTAGCGTTAACTAAAGGTGATAAATTTGGATCGTTATCTGCGCTTATTCCATTTTTTTTTGTCATCCCAAAAGCAGTGAATTTAGTGTTACCTAAATCTGGAGAATTTTCAAAAAACTCATTATCTAAAGGATTAGCACCAGGCCAACCTCCTTCGACATAATCCATCCCGATTTTTGATAAAATTGAGGCTATCTTATTTTTGTCCTCCACAGAAAAATTCACCCCTTCTGTTTGCGCTCCATCTCTGAGTGTCGTATCGAAAATAAAAAGTTTATCTTTGTTCATTTATATTTCCACTCTGTTCTATTTTTGTTATCTTCAATTATTACTCCTTCTCTTTGAAGATCTTCTCTAATTTTATCAGCAAGTTGAAAATTTCCTTTTAACTTAGCATTTTTTCTCTCCTCAATTTTACTTAATATTTCTTTTTCCGAAATACTCACCTTACTTTTTTTAATTACTGTCCTATCTATTATATTCTCATTAAAAAGCCCTATAAGTCTGCAGGCCTTATTAAATTCTTTTTTTTTGTTACTATCTCCATTTAAAGACTGATTATATAAATCATGTAACTTTGATATATATGAAGGGGTATTTAAATCGTCTAATAAATCTTTAAAACAGTCGGGAATATTATCAGAAAAATCATTAGAATATATCGAATACCATTTATCTAAAATCTTTGATTTCTCTAATAATAATTGATTGTTCCAATCGAGTGGTTGCTTATAGTGTGCGCTTAAAAGTGATAGTCTAACCACTTGTCCTGAATATTTTGAATTCGCATCATCAATGGTAGTTATATTACCAAGCGACTTAGACATTTTTTCTTTATTCGATGTAACAAACCCATTATGCACCCAATAGTTTGCCAACTTATCTGTTTTATTATGAACACAAGATTGTGCTATTTCATTTTCGTGGTGAGGAAAAATTAAATCCAACCCGCCACCATGAATATCAAACTGTTTTCCTAAATATTTTTCACTCATAACAGAACATTCTAAATGCCATCCTGGTCTTCCTCTGCCCCAAGGAGAGTCCCAACCTGGGTCGTTAGTCTCAGATGGTTTCCAAAGAATGAAATCTAAAGGATCTCTTTTAAAACTTGAAACTTCCACTCTAGCTCCTGCTTTAAGCTCTTCTAGTTTTTTATTTGATAAGTTTCCATATTTTTTAAAAGTTGATATTGAAAAATATACATGTCCTTTATTTTCATATGCTGCTTTTTGTTGAATTAAATTTTTAGTCATTTCAATCATTTCCTTAACATGTTCAGTAGCTTTGGGCTCTTTATTTGGTTTTAGACAAAATAAATTCTTACAGTCTGAATGAAATTTTTTTGTAATTTCATCAGTGAGTTTTTTTATTGGAATTTTTTTACTTTTTGACGCTTCAATAATCTTATCATCTATATCAGTAATATTTCTTACGTACATTACCTCATCTTTACCGTAAAGCTCAATTAAGACTCTGTATAATAAATCAAATATAACTAAAGCTCGAGCATTTCCAACATGTGGTTTGTCGTAGACTGTCGGTCCACAAACGTACAAAGAAATTTTTTTTGTATTAATTGGATTAAATATTTCTTTTTTTTTTGTAAGTGAATTTGTTAAGTAAAGATTATTCATTAAATTTGCAAACTGGTATTGGATTCATTTTGTGTAGGTTTTTTTTTCTAATTTTTAAATATTTTTGGTAATTAGGATCTTTGTTGTTTTTCATAGCTTTTTCAAGATCTTCATAGCTCATACCTAGTTGTTGGACATCATTTCTTCCATCATCCCACAAACCGTCAGTTGGTTGAGAATTTAATATATTCTCAGAAATTTCTAAGTATTTTCCTAACTCCCAAACCTGAGTTTTCGTGCAATCTGCTATCGGAGAAATATCAACGCCTCCATCACCATATTTAGTATAAAAACCAACGCCAAAATCCTCAACCTTATTTCCTGTTCCAACTACAATTCCAGAATTAGCTGCAGCAACTTGGTACAATGTTGCCATTCGTAATCTAGCTCTAGAATTGGCAAATCCATGTTCATTACTAAAATTGGTTAAAACTTGTGAAAAAGAATTGAATACTTTATCCATCTCTAGCAAGTGGTGTTCAACATTATTAAATTTATTTTTTAACCATTTAGCATGCAACAAACTTAGATCATGTTGAGATTTAATTTGTTTTATTGGCATTGTTAACACAATTGTTTTTCTTCCTGTGTTTGCACATAGAGCACTTACCACGGAAGAATCAATACCTCCTGAAATACCTACGACTAAAGATTTTGGATTGTAAGAACTTGTCTCGCAATAATTATTTATCCAATCAGTGATAATTTTAGCTCTTTTTTTTACATCCATAATTAATACTTTACCTCTTTTAAGGTTAAGTCTTAATAATTACAATAATTATTAAGACGCAGCTTGAATAATTTTTTTTGAATATTTTGAATTTTTCT
>MDTD01014508.1_pt1 | contig 16795 bp, 15 predicted proteins | sample 811221 | NCBI WGS metagenome assembly MDTD01 (sample SAMN05326646, study PRJNA326480) | marine metagenome | isolation source: seawater | place: Pacific Ocean: South West | collected 2011 | reverse complement strand
TTTTTCAAAATTAAATAATAATAAAATATGATCAATAAATTTTTTAATTTTCTTTACCCTGCCCTCTCTCCAAACCCAGACTTGAGGAGCAACGTAGTGTACAGTTTTTATATTTGGATTGATTTTCTTTACTTTTTCGGCAACTCTTAAAGTAAAATCAGGACTATCTACTGTAAATAAAACGTCAGGATTAAATTTTATTATTGCTTCAATTGTTTCATTAATCTTTTTATTTATTTTAAAAATATTAGATATTACATTAGTGAATCCTATAAATGTGATTTCTTTCATCTCATAGATAGTTTTTATACCCAGTGATTTAAGTTTTTCACCACCCACACTCAAATATTCTAATTTAGAATTATCTTTTTTAAGTTGTTTTATAACTTTTGAAGCTAAAGCATCTCCAGATGGTTCACCTGTTAAAATAAAAACTTTTTTCATTTATGCATTCTCCAGAGACTGCCGCTATCAGATATTAAATATAAATCTCCACTGTTATGAATTTTAATGTCCCTTATTCTGCCAATGTCTCCTTGAAAAATTATTTTTTCAGTTATAAGTTTCATTTTTTTAAATTCTATCTTTCTTAATGATTGATCTTTTAGTGATGTGATTAATGCATGACCATTCCATTCTTTAAAAGTATTACCTTTGTAAATTACCATTGCACTTACAGCTATAGAGGGTACCCAATATTTGATTGCTTTTGTAAAACCTGGTTTCCATTTAGGTCCTATTTTTGATCCAGAATAGTTAGTTCCTCCCCAACCTAATATTTTCCATCCATAGTTTTCACCAAATTTAGAGACACCAAACCAGTCTCCTCCTCTTGCCCCGTGATTTGTTAAATAAATTTTATCGTCATAAGGCGATAGAGCTATTCCTTGAGGGTTTCTAATACCAATCTGATAAATTTCTGGTAACCAATTTTTCCTATTAATAAATTTAGGATTATCTTTAGGAATTGAACCGTCTATATTTATCCTAATTATACTACCAGGATGTTTGGATGGATCTTGCGCGATCATACCTTTTCCTCGTTCTCCAACAGTAATATATATTTTGTCATCTTTTATGACTAATCTTGAACCGAAATGATATCCTGACTTTATTGGTGGCTCAGCTCTAAAAATATTTTTAAAATTCATCTTATTCTCATTAAAATTTGCTTTTGCTAAAGAGGTGCTCGACATTCCACGGGATCTATCTTCAGAATACGATACAAAAACCATATTATCTTTAAATAAAATATCTAATAAACCACCCTGTCCATCCTCTAAAATTTTAAGATTATGTTCTATTACTGATATTTTTTTATCCTTTAAGTTTATTAATTTAATATTACCTGATTTTTCAGTAATCATGATTTTTGTATTATTAATGAATGTAATTGACCACGGTTTGTCAAATCCATCTATAATTTTATTTAATTTAAAATCATCAGCCGCTAAATTGCTGAAAAATATAAAAAAGATCAAAATTATTTTTTTCATTTTACAAAAATAAACATTTTATTTTGATTCACATATTGGATACTCTGCTTTTTATTTAAAAAAATATTTTTTTTATTTTTTAATACTATTCCTCTTAGACCTGCATTTTTACATTGTTTTAAGGTATCAATACCAATGGTAGGAAGATCTATTCTTAAGTCTTGTTTTTTTTTCGGAAATTTTACTAGAACTCCATTGGATGTCCTATTTAGTTTTTTTATCTTTCTAATCATTTTTTTAGTTCCTCCACTACCCTCTAGCGCTATAACTTTATTATTTCTTGCAATTGCACCTTGTACATGGGAAAAATATCCAGTTTTATTAAGATTTTTAATTGCGCAATTTATATCTTTTTTATCATTTGCGTTTGGTTTTATTTTTGAATAATGTCCTTTTCTCAGGCTTAGTTCGGGAGTAAATTTATTAGAATGTAGAGTTTGAATATTTTCCTCTTTTAAAATCTTAATAATTTGTTTCAGTATTGCTGCATCCCCTAATTTTGCGCTTTTTATAACCTTCGGAAAATAATAAATTCCTTTAAAATCTAATTTTATTGACTTCAAATTTGGTTTCTTGACTTTACCAGCAAATAACACTTTTTTACAATTATTTGATTTTAATATTGAAATGATTTTACCAAACTGTCCTATAGAAACTGAGTAAGAGTTTTTGTCTTTTTTGAAATTTTTTTTTATTGATAAATCTATTATTAAATATCTATATTTTTTTTTTTTAATTTTTTTTAAAATATATTTTGGAAACTCTGTCTCTCCAAAAATTAACCCAATCATAGATTTCTTAAGTTTCTGGTGAACAAATTGGTCTTTTTTTGTCCTTTTCGATGAACTTTATAACTTCACTAACTAATTCATTGTCTTTATATAATCCATTTATCTTGCTTAAATTTTCATGAAGATTTTTTGATGAAAATATCTCTTTATAAGCTTTACTCAAACCCATTATTTTTTGGTTATCATATTTTTTTCTCCTTAATCCAATAAGATTTAATCCTTGTAGAAAGTTTCTATTTCCAACCGATAATCCAAAAGGTATTACGTCCTTTAAGACACCTGTCATTCCACCTATCATTGCTAACCTTCCTATTCTTGTAAATTGTTGTACAGCTGAATTTCCTCCGATAACTACTGAATCTTCTATTTCAACATGCCCTCCTAATGGAACATTATTAGCAATAATTACATTATTCCCAACTTTACAGTCATGTGCCACATGAGAAGAAATCATAAATAAACAATTATTTCCTATAATTGTTTTAGATCCACCTCCTTCGGTGCCAGGATTAATTGTTACATATTCTCTAATTATATTATTCTGTCCAATAATTAGGCTGTTTTTTTCTCTTTTGTATTTTAGGTCTTGTGGCTCGGTACCTATACTAGCAAATGGAAAAACTCGAGTACCTTGTCCAATTGAAGTTGTTCCATCAATATGAACGTTTGATATTAATTCAACATTTTCTGAAATCTCAACGTTTGGCCCCACATAACAAAATGGTCCAATTTTCACATTATTTGAAATTTTAGCTTTTTTATCAATTACGCTAGAATTATGTATCATTACTTTCTATCTACTATTGTCGCTGACCACTCTGCATCAGCCATTCTTTTCCCATTAACCTTGGCGGTGCCTTTATACTTCCATACTCTACCGTGAGATCTGACTGCTTCAATATCTAAATGTAACTCGCAGTCTGGAATTACAGGGTTTCTAAATCTAGCTTTTTCAACGCTCATTAAATATACCAATTTATTTTCATATTCCTTTGGATCAATACCATAAGCTGTTAAAGCAGCTGCTGCTTGACCAAAAGCTTCAACTATTAGAACTCCAGGCATTACTGGTTGGTTTGGAAAATGACCTTGGACATAAAAGGCATTTTTTTTAACATGCATTATTGCAGTAGCTGATTTTAAATGAACGATATTGGTCAACTTATCAATTAATAACATTGGTTCCCTGTGAGGAAGTAAACTTTCAATCTTTTTTTTGTCTATCTCTGATGAGCTCATTTTTTTTTATTTTTTAGAAATTCTCTTAAGGGAACAGCTGGATATCCCATGACTGTTTGCTTGTCCTCTATATCATTTACGACACCACTACCCCCACCAATTTTTACATTATCGCCAATTTTAAGATGCCCTGAAATACCTGCTTGACCTCCAATAGATACACTATTGCCAATCACTGTACTTCCAGCAAAACCAACTTGTCCTGCTATCATACAATTGGAACCAATTTTTACATTATGCGCAACATGTACTTGATTATCCAAATAAGTATTTTTTCCAATCACAGTGTCGTCGACTGAACCTCTATCGATTGTACACGCTGAAGCCAATTCAACGTTATCCTCAATTATTACTTTGCCAATATGAGGAATTTTAAAATTATTATTATAAATTGGAATAAAGCCAAAACCTTTTTGACCAATTTTACAACTATCTTGTATTACCACATTATCTCCTAAAATTGTATTTTTAATTACAACGTTAGAGCCAACCACGCAGTTTTTTCCGATAACGACACTTTTTTCAATTATTGAATTAGCTCCAATGAAAGTGTTTTTGCCTATTTTTACATTTTTTCCAACTAAAACATTATTACAAAATTTTACAGATGGAAATTTTTTTTTAGACGGAGCTTTAGCTGATATATCGGGATAATCAACATCAGCAAAGGGGTAAATTTTTTTTAGTGCTTTCGCTAACTCGTATAGAACATTTTTAACAATTATTTTTTCTGTATCATTAGGTAATAAATTTGCTAAATTTTGATAAGTTAAGCAATATTTTGATTTAGTTTTTTTAGCTTGAGACTTATATTTAGGAGAGTCAAAAAAAGTTAAATCATTTTTATCAGCAGCTGCAAGAGTTTTAACGTTATTTATAATATTATTATTTTTGAAATTTGTAGATGGAAATAACTTACTTACTTTGTAAGATTTTTTCTCAAAAAAATTAATGGTTTTCATTAATTAATCTAATTTAATAGACTTTAACTTTTTGTTCAATATCTCTATAATATCTTTAGTAATATCTAATTTTTGGTCAGCTAATAACAAACTTTTTTTATCAACAACCATTCTAATTTTTTTTTCCGCCATATACTCTGAGATTATCGGATTTAAATTTTTAAGAAGTTCTGTCCTAGCTTTTGTTCTCTGTTTTGCCACAGTTTCTAAAAGTTTGTTCCTTTCTTTTTGTAAATTTGAAACTTTTGTTCTTAAATTATCGACTTTTTTTTTGTACTCTTCGGGTTTAATTAGTTTTTTTTGTTGAATAATTTTTTTTTCTTCTTCTTGTATAGACTTTTCTTTTGACTTAAGTCCAGCTATACCTTTTTCTAGTTTTGTCTTTAAGGCTGATTGAGCTTTTTTACCTGCTGTACTTTCATTTAAAATAAATTTAAAATCTAAATAATGTGGTATTTCAGAATAAAGATTTGTTTGAAAAAAAATGATTAAAAGAAAAAAAATTATTTTTTTCATTAAAAAGTGGTTCCTATGTTAAAATTAAATGACTCGGTTTTATCAGTATCAGCTTTAGATATGTTTGTTGAAAATACGAAAGTCATTGGTCCTATCGGAGACAGCCAATTAGCAGCAAAACCTGTTGAAGATCTTATTTGATTACTTTCACCTAAAGTTTCATCATAATCAACACCCCAGACGTTTGCAAAATCTAAAAATAAACCTATGTCTGTATTAGTAGTCTCTGGTAAAACGTTTGGTAAATTTGCCTCTAAATTCAAAGCAGCAACATAATTTCCACCAATATGATCTGAACCATCAACAGGCCCAACTTTTCCTCTTTCAAAACCACGCAGTCTTTTAGAGCTTAACGATTTTCTTTTACTTATTCTAACATCTTCATTATCTAGACCATTTACAGAACTAATTAAAAGCTTACCGGCTCCTACGAGATTTTCACTAAACGTATGATAAGCGCTATGCGTGAAGGTGTTTCCAATATAAGGTTTATCTGCTGACAAAGGTAGAGTTTGGCTAAACCCAGTGATGTATCCATCAGTTGGCATAAATTTTCTATTTCTTAAATCTAATCTAAAACCATAATCAGCAGAAATTTCTGTAAATTCTCCGCTTTGCTTTTTAAGAGATGAAGATGCATTGCTAAGAGTTCTGAGATCATCATAGGAAGCGTTCAATCCAATATTGGTAAATATATTCTTAAATTGCTCAAAAGAAGTTCCAATACCAGCACTAAAAAGTTTATTTTCATAACCTTGGTCAGGTTTATCGTTTGTAACATTATACAAATTATATGTTATTGAATTTCCAAGTAAATCATAATTAGGGTTTACATAGCTTAATTCTCCAGAAACAGATTCTTGAGAAACTGCAAATTCAAAACCAACTTTTTTACCTTGTCCAAGCCAATTATTCTCTTTAACATTTATTGCAAAACTCCCCCCATCGGTACCAACTCCCGCACCAGCGCTTATTTCACCAGTAGGTTTTTCTTCCACAAGTATATTTATAACTTTTAGATCAGAAGATGAGCCATCATCAATTTTTGATTTTACAGATCTAAATATATTTCGAGATTTAATTTGTGCTAAAGATTTATCCAGGCTTAATTTAGTGAAAGGATCGCCTTCATCTAATAAAAGTTCACTTCTGATAACATCCTCATTTGTAATATTATTTCCAAGAATATTTATACGTTCAACTAATATTTTTTGGCCTTCTTTAATATTAAATGTAAGTGATATTTTACCTTCATCAATTGTTTCCCTAACATTATGTTCGACAAATTGTAAATTATTTTTTTCTACTAACTCATCTATATCTTCCAATATTTTTTTAATTTTAAATGGTGAGTAATAATCACCAGTAACTTTACTGTAGATTTTATTAAGTGGGAAAAAAATTTCCTTATCAAATACAGGGTCTACATTAGTTTCAATTTTGTCAATTATATATCTTTGCCCTGCATTGATAGCGTAAGTAATATTTATATTTCCTGTATCAAGTATTTCTGCTGAACTCGATGAAACTTGAACATCATAATAACCAATAGATTTATAATAATTGATCAACAATCTCTTATCTAAGTCAATTAAATTCTCGCTAAACCTAGTATTTCTTGAAATGATTTTCCAAAATTTATCCTCTTCGCTAGCAATAATATCTCTGAGACGTCTCTCTTTTATTTTTTTATCACCAGTAAAAGTTATTTTTGTGATTTTTGTGATTTCACCTTTTTCAATTTCAATGACTAAATCAATGTTCTCGTCATCTAATTTTCGAATTTTAGTCTCAATATTTGAAAAATTATAACCGATAGATGCATAGAGTTTTTTTATAATTTTTACATCTTCTCTTAAATTTAATTCATTAAATGAATTTTTTTCTTTTGAACTTATTACTTTACGAATTTCTTCTTTAATCTTTTTGCTACTTTCTCCAAGTAAAACAAGTTGATTTATTAAGGGATATTCTTTTAATTCTATTAAAAGTATTCCATTTTTGATTTCCACACTAACATTTTGAAAAAAATTTGTTGAATAAAGATTATTCAAAATTTTATCTAAATCTGACTTAGATAAATCTGAACCTATATTTTTTATTTCCCCATATACTTTAATTGTTTCATTGCTAATTCTCTTATTTCCTGAAATCTTAATTTCATTAAAAATTTCTGCGTTCAAGTTATTGAAAAAAAGTATTGTTGTTAAAATCAGAAATAGTTTTTTCATTTTACTGTTTAATTTTTTCTAAAGTTTTGTTTCTAGCCCAAAAGTCAATTTTATTGATTTGGGTAATATTTTTAGCCTTTCTTATAGCATATTTCTTGTAATTTCTATCGTTCATAATGGTCTGAATTGTTTTAATTATTCTATTAAAAGGTATCTTTTTTTGAAGAAAGTAATCAACCAATACTTCGTTAGCAGCATTGATAATAATAGAGGTAGATGGATATTCATTAGCTCTAGCCTTTAATTTGATAATTGGAAATTTTGTTTGATTAACTTCCTGGAAAGATAAATCGTTTATAGAATTTTTTATTTTATTTCTTTCGCTTTGATTAATAAAATTTTTAATTTCTAAATTACCATCAAAGATAGCATTAGCTAATGGAATTTTCATAGTTGTGGAATGATAAATAAATTTTAGCAGTCCATTTTTGAGTACTACAATTGCATGTACTAAAGACTCTGGATGTATAATAATTGCAATTTTATTTTCTGGTAAGTTAAATAATTTTTGTGCCTCTATAAGCTCAAGTATTTTATTCATTAGAGTTGCTGAGTCTACAGAAATTTTTTTTCCCATTTTCCATTTGGGATGCTTTAATGCATCAAGAGGTTTTGCATTTTTTATTTTACTTAACGTTTTATTTAAAAAAGGTCCTCCAGAAGCTGTTAGATAAATTTTCTCAACTTCCTCAATTTTATGATTTTTGATTAATTCTTTTATAGAGTAATGCTCAGAGTCTACAGGTATTATTTTAGTATTATTTACATTTGCGTTTTTTTTTATTAGGTGCCAACCACAGATAATAGACTCTTTATTAGCAATTAATAATTTTTTTGAAAATTTTATCATAGAAATAGTTGGCTGTAGACCAGCTAGACCAGGTATTGCAGATACAGTAACATCTGACTTTTTTATCTTTAAATTTTTCATTTTATTTAAAATCTTAATCTTATCTTTTTTAAATTTTCTTTTTACTTTCAAGTAAGTTTTATAATTATTAATTAAAAAATATTTTGGTTTATATTTTTTGATTTGGTGACAAATTGACCTATAATTTTTATCCGCGGACAATAAATTTACTTTAAAAATATTGTTTTTTTTTATTATATTTAATGTATTTAAACCAATTGAACCAGTAGATCCAAGTATTGAAATTAATTTTTTCATTTAAAAAAAAATACTCATAGATAAAAAGCCAAACGGAACTCCAAGAAGTATTCCGTCTACTCTATCGAGAATTCCTCCATGCCCAGGTAAAATCTTTCCAGTATCTTTTAATTTTGCTTTTCTTTTCAAATAAGAAAAAAATAAATCTCCGCCTTGGCAAAATATCGATATAAAGATACCAATAGTTATAATCTCATAACCTAATTTATTAGTAAAAAAATAAATAAGTAATGAAAAAATTATGAACGAAAACAAAACTGATCCAATAGCGCCTGAGATAGTTTTATTTGGACTTAGCTTTGTTAATTTTTTACCTTTAAAAATTTTGCCAAAGACAAAGCCTCCAATATCAGACGCAATACAAGCAAAGAGTATTGAAAAAATAATTATTTTTAAGTACAAGAAATTTGAAAATAGGAAAAACGTCATGCAAAATATTGAAATATAAAGAGTGAAACTCAAGTTAATTACAAATAAATAAAATCTATGTTTTAAAATTTTTTTAGATATTGCAAAGAATTCTAAAACTGATCCTATTCCTAAAATAATTAAACTAAATATCAATACAAAATCGTACCTAAACATAAAGTATATTAAAAATAATAAAATTATTGATGTAACAAATCTTTTTTTTAAACTAGATGAAATCATATTGCTCCAAAATTTCTCTTACTTCTTTTGTATTTACCTATAACACTTTTTAAATCTTTGGAGCTAAAATCAGGCCATAACTTATTTAAGAAAAATAATTCAGAATAAGCTAACTGCCATAACATAAAATTACTTAATCTCTGGCGCCCTCCGGTTCTTATAAGAATATCAGGGTGTGGCATATTTTTTGTGTAAAGTTTTTTCTCAAGTTCCTTAATATTTATATTTCTTTTCGAATTTTTAAATGCGTTTAAAATTTCATTTTTTGACCCATAGTTTATAGCTAAGTTTACAGTAATTTTTTTATTGCTTGTGGTTAGAGCACAAGTTTTTTTTAAAATTTTTTTTAGATCTTTAGATAATTTGTTAATTTCTCCAAAAATATTTATCTTAATGCCCTCTTTTACAACGTTATCACACTCCTTTAAAAAATAATTCTTTATAAGCTTAAACAAAAAATTTATCTCAGCTTTGGGTCTTTTCCAGTTTTCTGAGGAAAAAACATAAAAAGTAACTATCGGAACTTTCTGTTTAATTGATGCACTGACAACTTTTTTAACTGTTTCAACACCTTTTAAATGGCCAAAGTTTCTACCTCTCCCTTTTTTTTCACCCCATCTACCATTGCCATCCATAATAAAGGCAATATGGTTGAGTTTATTCATATTTGACTAATCTCTTTTTCTTTTAGAGATAATATTTTTTCAATATTTTCGATGTTTAGGTCAGTAAGTTTTTGTATATTTTTTTCAAAATTCTTATTTTGATCTTCAGAAATAATTTTTTCTTTTAATTTTTTTTTTAAGTCTTCGTTTGCTTCCCGTCTAATATTCCTAATAGAGACTTTGCCTTTTTCGCCCATATTTTTTAAAACCTTTATTAGGTCCTTTCTTCTTTCTTCTGTCAAATCTGGAATTCTTAATCTTATTGTTTGACCATCAATCTGAGGGTTTATGCCAAGCTCTGATTTTTGAATTGCTGCTTCAATTAAATTTGTGTTAGTTTTATCCCAAACTTGAATTGATATCAATCTAGCCTCTGGCACACTTACTGTAGCTAATTGCTCAATGGGCATTTGTTGTCCGTAAACGTCAACTTTTATCGTATCTAGCATATTTGTATTTGCTCTGCCTGTTCTTAAAGTAGAAATATCTTTTTTAAATGAAAGAATACTTTTATCCATTTTAGATGAATAACTTTTTTCATTAAATTCGTTACTCACTTTTATATCCCTTCTCCAACTTTATACTTAATAAATTTTAATATACTTAACTGTTCATCTTTTGAATTTTCTTTTAAAACATCAGAGACTTTTTTTTTGGGATCAATAATCCACTCTTGATTTAAAAGTGAGTTGTCATTTAAAAATTTAGAAATTTTACCTTTTGAAATTTTTTCTGCTATTTCTGAAGGTTTACCTGAATTAATAATTTCTGCTTTAATAATTTCTAATTCTTTATCGACAATTTTTTTATCTATACCATCTTTATCAATTGAAAGTGGATTGGAAGCTGCAATATGCATTGCGATTTTCTTACCTAATTCATCATTTTGACCTTTTTTAAGACCTCCAATTTTAACTAGGGAAATAATTTTACCTATATTTTTTTCAATAGCTGAATGAACGTAAAAAAAATTTAATCCCTTTGTATTATTTAAAAAATCAGTTCTCCTTATTGTGATTTTTTCACCAATCTTTGCAATAAAGCTTACTAAATTATCTTTAACCAAAATGCCATTTTTCATCTTAGAATTATTTATTTTTTCTAAATTGCCTTTTGTTGAAAAATTTATATCTGATAATTCTTTACAAAAATTAATGAAGTCACTATTTTTTGCAACAAAATCTGTCTCACTATTTATCTCTATTATAGAAATTTGCCCATCAATTTCTTTTACTAAAGCTAAGCCCTCTGAAGCTGACCTGCTCATTTTTTTTGAAGCCTTCGCAATTCCTTTTTTTCTTAAAAACTCAATTGATTTCTCTAAATTGCCATTAGTATCATCAAGCGCTGCTTTGCAATCTTTAAAACCAACGCCAGTCAATTCTCTAAGTTTTTTTATACTATCTAATAGATCTTTATTTGACATAATGAATGGAATTTAAAATATAAATTATTTTTTAACTTCAGATTTTTTCTTTTCTTTTTTTTCTTTTTCTTCTGATCCTTTAATAAATTTCTCTGCGTCTTTAATTGTATTTTTTAGTAATTCACAGTATAAATTTATTGATCTACGCGCGTCGTCGTTACCTGGTATTGGAAAATTTATACCTGTTGGATCTGAATTGGTATCCAAAACTGCTATTATTGGTATTCCTAATTTTTTTGCCTCCGCTACTGCTAATGATTCAATATTTGTGTCAATAATAAATATAAGATCTGGTGTTTTTTTCATTTCAGCTATTCCACCAAGTGATCTTTGAAGCTTGTCCTTTTCTTTACTAAATTTTAAAATTTCTTTTTTTGTAAAACCTAAATTTTCTTTGGAAAGTTGGTCGTCAAGTTTTTTCAATCTTTTTATCGAATTTTGAATTGTGTTCCAATTAGTTAACATACCTCCTAGCCATCTATAGTTCACATAATATTGTCCAGTTTGTTTAGCTAGATCACTTATTTGTTCTGAGGCTTGTTTTTTTGTTGAAACAATTAGAAGTTTACCTCCACTTGATATTACTTTATGCACAGCGACTAAAGCATTCTTAAGAAACTCAACAGTTTGAGTTAAATCAATGATGTGTATAGAGTTTTTTTCTCCAAAAATGTATTTTTTCATTTTTGGATTCCATCTTAGAGTTTTATGACCAAGATGAACTCCGGCCTCTAATAGTTGTTTTATATCTACTTTTGGTACGTTCATTTTTTTCCGGTTAATCCACCACAGTAATTCCAATTTTATGGACCGGTAGGGCTTAACCCTTGTAACTGTGTGCGAAATTAAGCATTGATATATACAAACAAGCTAAAAAATCAATACTCTAAACAGTTATTTTTACCACATATTCCTTGTCTTTTAGGACTTTCAGATGATTTAAGTCAAATTTTCTATTATTTTGAAGCGTATAATAAGCTTTTTTATTTTTATCATTCACTATTAAATTTATAGAGGTATTGCCGCCTTGAGATAAAATATCTCTGACTTCATTAATTTTAAAGTTTTCTTTGAGTTCGATAGTAACATTTGAATAAGGTTCGTTGATTGCTTCTTCAAGGCTTAATATTTTTTTAACATTAATTCTTTTTTTAACATTATCTCCTGTAAATTTGTCTTTTTGCAAATATAAAACAAACGATTCTGACTCTCTTAATTTATTCCGATTATCTACTAATAATTCTGAAAATAAAAATAATTCAAATTCTCCTTTTTGATCACTAAACTTAATAATTGCAAAAGGTGTGCCTTTTGCACTTTTTTTTTCTTGTATCGACATTATTGTTCCAGCAACTATTCCCTCAATTTCAGAATTATTGTAAAATTCAGAATATGATATTATTTTAAGCTGAGGAAAAATATTTTTATGTTCATTTAACGGATGATTAGATATATAGAATCCTAATGACTTAAACTCTTCAGCTAAAAGTTCTTTTTGTTTCCAGGGCTTCGAACTGATGAAATCAAAATTATTTACTGAAGCTTGATTATTTTCGAATAAACTTGTCTGATTGCTTTTCTTATCATCATTTGTATTTTTAATTTGCTGAATTATTTTAGGTATTGAAAGCAAAATTTTATTTCTATCAGTTTCGAATTCATCAAATACGCCCGCTTTTGTTAACCCCTCTAATTGTAATTTATTTATATCTTTACTATCAACTCTATTGATAAAATCTAAAAGCGATTTAAATTTCCCGTTAATATCCCTCTCTTTTATAATATTAGATATCGCTTCAAATCCAACATTTTTAATTGCTCCTAGACCGTAGTAAATTTTTCCGTCTACAGCTTTAAATTCGGCATAACATTTGTTTATAGATGGTCTAACTATTTCTACATTTAATCTTTTTAATTCTTCAACAAATTCCCTAAGTTTTGAAGTATTCGTAAGTTCAGTTGTCATCGTCGCAGCAATAAAATCTTCTTTATAATACGTTTTCAAGTAAGCTGTTTGATAAGCAATTAGCGCGTAAGCCGCTGCATGGCTCTTATTAAAACCGTATTGCGCAAAAGGCTCAATTTTTGTAAATACAAAATTTGCAACATCTTTAGCTATACCGTTGTTTATTGCTCCATTAATAAATCTTTCTTTTTGTTTATCCAGTTCTGCTTTCTTTTTTTTTCCCATTGCTCGCCTCAATATATCGGCCTCCCCGGCAGTAAAACCCGCAAGTATTTGAGCGATTTGCATTACTTGTTCTTGATAAATTATAATTCCATAAGTTGGTTGTAATATATCTTTCAAAATTGGATGAATGTAGTCTGGTTCCTTAATGCCATTTTTGCAATCGTTATAAATTGGAATATTGCTCATTGGCCCAGGTCTATACAAAGCTACTAAAGCGATAATATCATCAAATCTATTCGGTTTCATTTGTTTAATAGCCTCTCTCATTCCTGCGCTTTCAAGCTGAAATAATCCAGTAGTTTCCCCGGTAGATAGAAGGGAATAAACCCTTTCATCATTTTGATTTATTTTACTTATATTCAAATCAATTTTTTTTGTTTTGAGTCTTTTCAAAGTTTTATCGATCACAGTGAGAGTTTTAAGACCTAATAAATCAAATTTAACTAATCCTGCATTCTCGGATGAGTACATATCGTATTGTGTTGACGGTAAAATTAAATTAGAATTATGATCTATATAAAGAGGAAACTGTTCAGCTAGTTTTTCACCTGCAATCACAACCCCAGCGGCATGTGTCGCCATATTCCTATTTAGACCCTCTAATTTGAGGGATAACTCAAGAAGTTTTTCAACTTTTGGATTATTTTTTACCTCCTCTTTAAATCTAGGCTCACGATCTATAGACTCCTGTAACGATAATGGTCGTGATGGATCAAAAGGTACCATTTTACATAATCTATCTACATGTCCATATGATAATCCAAGAACTCTTCCAACATCTCTTAAAGCCATTCTTGCTTTTAGTTTACCGAAAGTAATTATATGAGCGACACCATCTTTATATTTATTCTTTAAATATTCAAATACCAAGTCTCTTTTTTCCTCACAAAAATCGATATCGAAGTCAGGCATAGAAATTCTATCAGGGTTTAAAAATCTCTCAAAAATTAAATCATATTCAATTGGATCAAGGTCAGTTATATCAAGACTATAAGCCACTAGAGAACCTGCTCCAGAACCTCTTCCTGGTCCAACAGGAATGGAATTCTTTTTAGCCCATTTAATATAATCTGAAACAATTAAAAAATAACTAGCATAATCCATCGAGTTTATAATATTTATTTCATGTTTTAGCCTATCCTCATAAATTTTATAAATCTGATCTGTCGATTTAGACGAATTTTTTTTAAGAACAAAATTTTTTAATCTATTTATCAGACCGCTTTTTGCTAATATTGAAAGTTCTTCCTCTGGTGAGTTACTATGAGAATTAGCGATAGACGGCAATATAGGTTTCGATTTTTTGGGTTTGAAATTAAATCTTAAGTGAAAATTATAATTATTTTCTAAAGCTTCTGGAATATCAGAATATAATTTTTTTAATTCTCCATCACTTTTTAAAAAATGCTGATTACTTAATCTAAATCGATTAATATCATCAACAAATTTTTTTTCGCCTATACATGTTAATGCGTCATGAGCTTCGTACATTTCTGGATTGATATAAAAAACTTCCTGAGTTGCAATTAGCGGAATATTTAAGATTTTTGAGTTATTCAAAACATAAGTTTCATAATTTTTTTCATCGTTTTCAGCATGTCTTTGGATTTCAAAATAAATCCTGTTTAAAAAATTTTTTTTAAATAAATTTAAAGTTTCATTAAGATTTTTTAATTTATTTTCATTAAATAACTTTCCAAAAAAATCTCTATAATTTCCAGTTAGTAGAATTAAATCATGACTGTTATTCAATAAATCTTCAATTTCACAAGCTGGTTCTTCGGTTTCTTTACTTTTTAAATAGCTCAAAGATGATAATTTTGTTAAATTTTTATAACCATCTTCTGATTTTGCATAAATTGTTACTTTTCCTAATGTATTGTGAGCTTTTAAATTTATTTGTGTACCTATTATTGGCTGAGTACCTACCTTAGATAATTTTTCAGAGAATTCTAAAGCTCCGCATAAATTAAAGCTATCAGCAAGACCTAAAGATTTTATTTTATTATTTTTACAATATTCCGCTAAATCGTCTATTTTAATAGCGCCCTCACAAATAGAATACTGAGTATGAATTTTTATATTGTTAAAATTTTTATCATCAACGGACATTAACCCGTTTTATATTACCTTCAGAAATATACAACTTGTAATCAGCCTTGTTGGCAAGTTCTCTATTATGAGTTGCAAATATTATTGTTTTTTTAAGTTTTTTTAATTTTAAAAAAAGAGAAAAAATTTCTTTAGAAGTTTTAAAGTCCAAATTTCCAGTCGGCTCATCCGCAAGAATTAACTTTGTTTCAGCAATTAAAGCTCTTGCTATAGCTACTCTTTGTTGTTCTCCCCCTGATAATTCATTTGGAAAATGGTTAGATCTATTTGATATCTTGACGTCCTTTAAAATTTTCATAGCTTTTTCAATTATAATTTTATTATTTTCACCTCTTATAATTAATGGCATCATTACATTTTCTATAGCGGTAAAGTCTGTTAGCAAATTATTATCTTGAAAAATTATCGATATTTTTTTTTTTCTAAGTTCATCCTTCTGAATAATCGAAAGGTTCTTTGTTTCTTGATTATCAATTAAAATTGAACCTTTAGTTGGATTATCTAATAACGCTAATAAATGTAATAAAGACGATTTTCCAGAGCCAGATGGTCCAACTAAGGCAACTAAATCACCTTTGTTAATTTTTATATTTAAATTTTCAAACAAAGTAATGGATCCATTTATATGCTCAAAACTTTTTTTAAGATTTGTAGTTTCTAATAAAATTTTACTCATATCGTAAAGCTCTAAAAGTATTCATTTTTGTAATTTTTTGTGCAGGTAAATATGATGCAATAGCAGAAATAGCTAAAGAAATTAAAAAAATTATCAAAATTGAATTATAATTAATTTCACTTGGTAGCTTTTCTAAAAAATAAATATCGGGTGGAAAAATTTCTAATTTAAACACGGTAGATAAAAAAATTCTAACCTTTTCAATATTTATTGAAAATAAAATTCCTAATAATATCCCACTGATCGTTGCAAAAAATCCAATTGTAAATCCTGTTAAGAAAAATGATTTCTTTATAGAATTATTGCTAAGTCCCAAAGTTTTTAAAATAGCAATTTCTTTTGTTTTATTTTTAATTAAAATAGTTAATCCTGAAATAATATTGAATGCTGCTACTATTAAAATTAAAGTTAAAATTATGAACATGACATTTCTTTCTACTTTTAATGCACTAAAGAAAGATTTGTTTAAATCTGACCATGAATAAACAAAATAGTTTTGATCTAATTTTTGTATTTGATTTTTAAATAAATCAGCTTTCATAGGGTTTGTTAAATAAATTTCGAGGTTTTGATCATATTCTTCTTTATCAAATATGGACAGAGCGTCAGAAAGATTTAAAAAAACAAAATTTTGATCAAATTCGTAGAAACCTGTATTAAAAACTCCTGTT
>MDTD01005947.1_pt1 | contig 16800 bp, 12 predicted proteins | sample 811221 | NCBI WGS metagenome assembly MDTD01 (sample SAMN05326646, study PRJNA326480) | marine metagenome | isolation source: seawater | place: Pacific Ocean: South West | collected 2011 | reverse complement strand
GCTGCGGCAGAAAAGACAGAAACCCGTTCCTCTACCCGTGCCCATATCATGGCGGATATTCCACGTCCGAAGGGGTTAAACAGCGCGCTTGCCTGTCTGTCTTCGCTTCTCATCAGCCAGGAAGAAGAAGCGGAATACCACTACCTGATGGGGATATCTTCGCAGGCATTTCGGTTGCTGTTCAATTGGAGTGCGGGAGCTCCGCATGCTTACTCTGGTTTTAATACTTACAGCGTCGCACTGTTGGCCATGGGCTATGAAGAAACCGTGTTTCCATTGGCCAAATGGGATAAGGAGACCCGTCGCCAGTTCCCGGTGTCAGATGAAAAGCTGGACGAAGCCCGAAAAGCTGCCCGTGAATCCATCGACAAAGGCATTCCCTGCCTGCTGGATGGGGAAGAGACTCATCTCTTGATCGGCTACAAGCCTGCAACGCCGGAAGCGGCTCCCTTGTGGTATGTGCGGCACGGTTTTGTCGGCCCTGAAAAGGCCCCATATGCGCTTGAAGCACCGAAGCGTCCATGGGAACTTCGCATTCTGCATCGGTCAGAAGACCTGGCGGCTCCTGCTGATGAATCCGTGCTCTGGGCTTTGCGGGCTGCGGTGCGCAATGCGCGTCGTCGTAAGTATAAGAATTATTTCAGTGGTTTCTCTGCCTACGAGCAGTGGATGGTGGAGCTGGAGGATAAGGACTTCGAAGGCGAGCAGCTGGCCAACGCCTGGTGCTATGACAATCTGATCGATGCACGTCTCTGTGCCGCCAAATTTCTGCGTGCTGTTTCCGAGCTGTGCAGCAAAGAACCAGCTGCGCACCTGAAATCTGCGGCCGATGCCTATGCCTGCCTGGCCAAAGAGTTGAGCAATGAAGGCGAAACGGTTGTGGCACCCTATCCATGGATGAAAGATATCCCGTGGACCATGGATCGCCGGAAAGCTCAGGCCTTCCGTTTGCGGCAGGGACTGGTCTATGAACGTGCTGCTATTTCCGAAATCGAACGGGCGCTGAAGATCTTCGACAAGTTTAAAGGTTGATGCAGGTTTGATGTCGAACCCGATGGAGCCCCGACACAGAATTCGGGGGCGATGCGGTTTGGGCTGATAAGAGGACTTTGCCCTTTGCCGCAGATGCGGTACAGTCTGCGCTAATTGCCGACGTTTTCGGCAGGCGGACATATTCATGCGACAGCAGGAGGGCAAAAGCGTGGGTGCATCTATCGGTATCGGTCTCTGGGGACAAAATGGACATCAGATACATCGCATTCTGGAGCAGTATCCGGCGTTGAATCTGGTTGCCTATGGGGCTTTTGAACCGGACGTGGCGGCACAACTGGCAGAGGCATATCCGACTGCGGCATCATGTGATACCTATGAGGGTCTGTTGAAGGTGCCGGGTTTGCAGATGGTCTCGCTATGTTCGCGCTTTCGCGATGAACAGACGGGGCACGCGATCGCTGCACTGGATGCTGGCATTCACGTTTATGCGGAGAAGCCGTGCGCAACCTCGGTTGCAGATCTGGATCGACTGTTGGCGGCGGTTGCCCGGAGTACTGCCTGTTTTCACGAAATGGCCGGGACGGTCTTTGAGCAACCTTACTGGTCGGTGCGCCAATTGGTCCATGATGGCAAAATTGGTGAGGTGGTGCAGGTGCTGGCACAGAAGTCGTATCCGTATTTTACCGGTCGGCCAACCAGCGAACGCATGGACGGTGGCCTGATCGCGCAGAACGGGGTGCACGCGATGCGTTTTATCGAGCATCTTACCGGACTGAAGGCGACCAGTATTCAGGCGATTCAGACAGCACTGGGCGAGGATCGCAGCGGGAGCGATCTGCAGATGGCCTGTTCGCTGATGGGGACGCTTTCCAATGGTGGGATTTTTTCAGCGATTGCCAACTACCTCAATCCGAGAGGCTTCGGGGGGTGGGGCAACGAGATGGTGCGGATCTTCGGAACGAAAGGGACGATCGAAGTCTGTGATGGCGGATTGCGGACTCGATTGATTGTGGGTGAAGAAGACCACGGTACCATCGATACCAGCGAACCGGCTCCTTCCTGGCTGCAGATTGTGATCGATCACATCCTTGGTACTCAGGAACCACCGATCAGTCTGGAAGTCGAATTGCATCCGACCCGGATGGTACTTCAGGCTCGTGAAAAGTGCAGTTGAAACAGTTGATTGAGCTGGATGTTGAAAGGCCGGGGGGAGAGACCGGCCTGTTCGTTGGGGAGTTGAGGCTTATTGCTGTCGGCATGTGAGGTTGTCGAGGAGCATGTAGCCGCTGCTGCCGGCGTTGACATAGGCCCAGAGGGAGAGACTCACAGCGTCTGAAGGAGCGGTGACGGTAGCGGTTTTGGTCTGGTAATCGTATGTGCCGGATGGTGAATTGCAGACGTAGACGGTACTGATGATCTGGCTGGACTCGTTTAACCAGCGGAGTCGCACGCTACCATTGGCAGTGGCTCCGACTGCTTTCCAGGCACAGGAAACGGTGTAGGTATTGTCAGCTTCGACCGGGATGACCTGGGTGACGCCCGGCCAGCTGCTGGAGGCGTAGTCATAGCGCAGGGCATAATCGCCGATGAGGGCATCGGTTGATTGGCTGATCTGGCTACTGTAGCTCTTTGACCATGGGTTGAGGCCGTATTCAAAATCACCATTGACCAGGGCTTCCCCAAGGATGTCGAGCTTCAGATTGTCGAGGTAGCAGCTGCCACTGCCAGCATTGACGTATGCTTTGAGGGTGACGCTTCTGGCGAGGTTCGGGGCCTGGACGGAAGCGGTGTAGTTGGTCAAGGGGAACGTACCAGTCGGGGTGGAGCAGGCATACTGGGTTTTGATGGTCTGGCCGTTGGCATCTTTCCAGCTGAGGCGGACGGTGGCGTTGGCGGTCATGGCGTTTCCCTGCCAGTCGCAGCTGAAACGGTAGGGTTGTCCCGGCTGCACATAGAGATCCTGGGTGAGTCCCGGCCAGCTATTGCCGGCGAGGGTGAAACGGGCAAGCTGGTTGTCGCTGTCGGTGATGAGATCCACTAATGAGCTGCTGAATCCTGTCCATCCGAAGGTGCCCGTCTCAAGGTCGCCATTCGGGATGGTATTGTGACCCGGAGACATGCGCCCCAGGGCGACCACGACCGAATATCCATCCATAGAGAGATTGCTGGTGGAGGATATTTCCTCAATGGAAATGCCGCCTTCTTCGATGCGGTAAAGGGCGAATGGCTGCCAGTCTGCATGCTGGAGAGACACCGTGCGGGTCGAGCTGCCTTTGTTGACGATCAGGCAGAGACCCATTGCTTCGGCGGAGATGATGGTAGTCGCGGAGATATCGGAATGGCTGGAAGTGGTTTCGGCGACCTGCCCGTTGCCAAAGGCGTTCATCAGATGAAATAAGTGTCCACTCGGACGAAGAGATTGGTAGTCTGGAGCCATTTTTCCGAATGCCGGTTCTGCATCAGTCCAGGCAAAAAGGGCTTCTATGCGGTCATCGGCAATGACATTCTGGAAGACGAGGGCGTCGTGCACGGCCCCAATGTAGTTTGACATGTATTCAACACCGTCCACCCCGGTCCAGGAGTAGATGACGTTGAATTCATCGACCCAGATGGGCACAGAGCTGAAACCACGGTTGTTCAATTCGGTACGGCTGTAGTTGAGCTGGGTGGTCATCGTACTGACATTGGCCAGAGCGGCATCGATTGAGGAGACGGAACCAAAGGAGGTGTAGGTGTGGTAGGACCAGACGTCGAGCGAGGATGTTGAGATTGAATCCAGGAAGGTTTTGAGCTTCCAGTCCGAACCCCAGCTCCAGGCTCCGCCGACAACCTGAATGGAGGAATCCACCGCTTTCATGCTCTGGCTGCAGAGGTCGAAGATCTGGGCGAGTTCCTGAATGTGGGCAGTCGTGGTGTAGACGTTATTTTTCTCGTTTGTAGGCTCCCAATAGCGGATATTCATGCCTAACTGACCGTTGACCACCTGCACCAGAGAGGCACAGAGACTGGCGAAGTCGTCATAGTAGACCGCGTCGAGAAGACCATCGGAATCGGCGTCCATCCAGCCTGGCCAACCCTGAATGGTGATGATGGCATCTTTGGTCGAGATTGGCATTTCGCTAAGCACCTGGTTGATGGTGGTGGCGTCCCAGCCGGTTTTGGTTGCATTGAGCCAGGCACCGGTGCCAATGGAGCCATGATAGCGGAAAACTCCTGACCCTATTTTATGCAATCGAGCCTTATAATCGGCATTGGTAGCGACTGAGAGGGATTTGCCTTTGGAAAGATTAATACCGTAGAGGTAGGAGGACGCACTGCCGGTAATCGTCTGCGGATTCATGGTCAGGGTGACCGTCTGCGCAGATAACAAGGTTCCGACAAAGAGGGTGGCGATGGCGATGATCAGGCGTTGGACATGGGGAGTGGCCTTCATATTTCTTTCCTTGTGGTTTGCTGTTATAGTGTGAAGTAAAATATTAGTGGTAAAAACAACATATAGCCTTATTCGAAAGCTGAATAGTTGCCTTTCGGGCGTCAGCAACCTTTGACACCGACGTGCATGTCTTGCTGGTCTCGGCAGCAGGCACGGTGTGCGGATTTCACCATGCCTGCTGAACGGTGGGCATTCGTTTGGTGTGCCCGGCTGGATCACTGGTTATGGGCAGATGACACCGGTGGTGTAGGCTTCTTCAAAGACAGCATAGTAGAACGAACTGTATCTGTTGGTGCTGGAGTCATACGACGCTTTGACGCGGGTCTTGGCGTTATTGGTACTGTACTTTCGGTAGACCTCACCCCAGCGAATCTGTCCGACATGTGCATCGGCAAACCAGACATTGATATTCAGATTGTGCCAGAATACGGGTTTGGCATAACTGGTAAGGTCTGCGCTGCCGAGGCTGAGGCGGAAGTCCGGCCGGTCACCGGTTGAATAGCGTACACCTTCGGTACCGCCAAAGAGTTCGCTGGGATCGATGGTGCCGTAGGAGCTGGATTTCCAGTTGATGGCTTCTTTGCCGGTACCGAGGTTGCCCCAGAAACGGGAGGAATAGACCTGATAGCTGCTTTTGGGGTCAAAATTGGCGAGTTGGCCGAATTTCGGGCAATGCAGGATGGCGTAATCGGGTATGTAGCTCAGAGTCTTCCATTTGGCTGAATAGGGAGAATCGGCTGCGGCCCAGACATACTGATCGTAGTCGTCGAGATACATTTGCTGGGCCAGACTGGCCTGTTTCATATTGCCAATACATTTGATGGTCCGGGCTTTGTCTCTGGCTTTTGAGAGCGCCGGCAAAAGGAGCGAGGCGAGAATCGATATGATCGCTACGACTACCAGCAATTCGATCAGGGTGAATCCTGCGTATTGCCTTGATTGCATGTTTCTGGTCATGATGGGGTTCCTTTCTTCTATTTGAGATATAATCTGGTTTCAAAAGGTTTCAGAACGAGATGAAAATCTTTGTTCGGTTGGCAGGCTGATTCCTCCAGGCCGGATTCCGAGATGGATTTGAAAAGGGTGGGGCGGAAATCCTGGCTGTTGAGTTTTACGTCCATTGGTCGATCACTTTTGTTGATGAGCAACAGGCCTTCCTGACCCTGATTCTGGAAGCCCAGAGCTTCAACCCAAAGGTTGTTGCTGGTGGTTTCCACCCAACTGCCCTGGATATGGGCATTTCCCCAGGCAATCAGATGTGCTGCCGGTCGGATATCGCCATTACGACCAATCAGCCCGAAGGTGCCGCCGCCGCGTGAATGCCAGGTCATGGCGATGTCGCAACCGTTGCGGATGAGATGGTTCAACACGGATGCAAACCAGGCGGCTCCCCGATAATCTGCCTGACGGGGATCGTGGGGCTTCCAGTTATAATTGATGTTGTACTCAGTGATGGCGGTTTTGAGCTGTTTTCCGGGCGTGATCCGTTCTGCCATCTCCCGGATTTTGCGGACGTCATCCCCAAAGCCACGGGTTTTCGCCATGACGATCGCATCGCTGGTGGTAACCGAACCGGTGGTGTATTTGTGCCAGGAAAGGAAATCGACCTGCGCGTGGCAGTGGGTGTAAAAATCCTCCAGCCACTCCACGGAAGGCCAGCATGGTGCATACCCGCCGATCTTGATGCCAGGATCTACTTTGCGCATGGCTGCCGCCGTTTCGTTATACATCAGCCAGAGCGAACGATCTTCAGGGATGGCTTTGAAATAGACTTCGTTATAGATCTCCCAATGGGTCAGGCCATACTGCTTTTCAACATTGACGTGGCGTACCAACTCAGCGGCCAGTTCGGCAAACTGGGTCCGTCCTTCGGGAGTCAGCGGATCGATGTACTTGGGGATTTTATTGAAACAGATCATGACCTGACGATCACCGACGACCAAACGGTCCAGAACCTGATCCAGACGGGTATAATCCTGCGATCCCATACCATCGGGATAGAGTTTTTCCAGGGACCAGCCGCTGTGAAAGCGGAGCATCCTGGCTCCCATCATGTTGAGCTTCGGCAGGTAATCGGCCCATTGTTCATCCTTGGAACTGAGGACACCGGTCTCGTTGGTGGTGAAGATGTAGGGCGAGATGGTCCCCTGTGGCTTTGAGAAGTCAACCGAGACAACCGTTTCACGATCCTCATTGGCATTGCCCGGCAACTGCTGAAGCAGTTGATTCAAGGCTTTGGCAGAGTTGAAGCTCTGAATCGCCAGCATAACCGGACTGGTACCCGCCAACAGGTTCAGCGGGATCTGGCGGTTTTCTTCCTGGTCATTTTCCTTGATGTATTTCGCGAAAGAAACCTGGGAAATGGTCTTGTCGCGGAACGGGTTTTTCCAGGCCAGGAGCGAGATGTTGAGAGTCGTACTCTCTGCTTTCAAAGTATCCACTACCAGAGCATGGCTGAGGATGCGATCACTCAGACTACCCGCGATTTCCTGTTCCTGGCGAATCGGGAAACGGACTACGGCACCATCCTCATAGGTGACGGTGATGAAGGCAACCGGAATGCCTGGAGGCGCCTGCCAGTATTGCGAGAGCAGGAAGGCAAAACCCTCCGTTTTACCGTTGACCGGCAGCTCAATTTCCTGGGGACGGTCTGACCATTTGTCACAGAAAAGACTGACCGGTCCAGGCTTAACGTCAAAGGTAATGTCAGTGTACGTGACCGATTGCCGGTTGCTGAGCTGGGCAAACCACCTTGCACTTTCATGTGCAGGCAAGGCGATGACAGATTCAGAAAAAGCGAGTGAAGATGAAGCCTTCACGGTGGAGCAACCTGTCGATAGTAATGATGCAAGCACGATAATAAGAGTGAATACCTGCATGGGTTGTCTGGCAGAAGTCGATGGCATGATGTGGGTTGATTCCTTACGATTTTCGGTGCGGAACGGTGGATTCGCGAATGACCAACTCTTCCGGGAAACTGATAACCGGTGCGGTTGGGAAAATAGATGGGTCTTTGATCAGGTCGAAAAGCATGGTCAGACCGGATTCGACCAGAATTGAAACCGGGAGATTGAGGGCGGTAATAGACGGATAGACATCTCCGGTGGGATAGACATCATTAAAGGTAATAATGGATAGATCTTCAGGTGGATTGAGTCCAGCTAGCCGTAGTTCACGCAACAGTTTGAGAGCCAGGGTATGTGAATAGCAGATTACGGCAGTCAAGGGATGCTCTTCCTGCACGTATTTTCTGACCACCTCATCCGTTTCACCGCTGAAACAGATGGCCTGCTGGCGTAGACCTGCCCGTTCCATGGATTCCAGAAAGCCCCGTTTACGCTCAGGTTGACTGTAATGAGGCGGGTAGCCCGGCTTTACCTCAATTTTGCCATAAGACTGATAAAAGCCAATGCGTTCATGTCCGAGTTCCAGGAGATGCTCGGTCGCCATGCGGGCACCATTGTAATCATCGAATACAATAGAGGGTGCCCGTTCTGACTTGTGATTGAGCAGCACAAAAGGAGTAGGCCTACCGATCAATTCGTTGACCAACCACTCCGGCACCCAACCTACGACCAGATTGCCGTCTACCTGCTTATCCGTCGAGAGGAGATCTGCCTCATCTTCTGTTGGTACCAATGGCTGGTACGAGACGAAATAATTCTGCTTTTTGATCTCAATGAAAAGCTCATGAAACATGTCGTTATAGATACCGGAGAAGAGCCAGGAGTCATGACTCTGCAGGATGCCGATGGCCCGGGTCTGCGCTTTGGAGTGCCAGTTGGGCTGGTAGCCTAGTTTGCGGGCCGTCGTGATCACGCGGTCACGGGTTTCATCCTTCAGGGGGCAGGTTTCAGGTGGATTGTTCAATGCTTTACTCACGGAAGAAACTGCCACGCCGCAAGCTTTGGCCACATCCTGAATGGTTACTTTCTTCGTTGTACTCACATGAACTCCATTGGTTTTTGGAAAAAGTTTCCAACAGTATATGATCGTCTGTTCTGTATTCCAAGATGGCCTTGGAAAAAGTTTCCAAGATTTTCGTCGAGTATTATTTTGAGATATTCTAGAAAAAGAGAATAGTCTGCGTCTTTATCAATACCCGTTACCCTGTTGAACTTCTACTGAAAGAGCGCTGCCATGTTCAGACGCAAGTCTCCACTCGACACGATCCGTATCGCGAAACCCTGTACCGAAAGCTGGCAGGAGATGTCTGGCGATGATCGTCAGCGTCATTGTGCCAAATGCGATCTCAACGTCTTCAATATCTCGGGAATGACGCGTGAAGAGGCCGAAACATTGCTTCGAGAGGCAAATGGTCGGGTTTGTGTGCGACTTTTCCGACGGCCGGACGGGACGGTGATCACCCGTGATTGCCCGGAAGGCGTGGCCAGGCAACGTCGCCGGAAAATTGCGACTGCGGCCATGGTGACCGCCATGTTCGGGGTTTCCGGTGCGGTTGCTGCTGGTGGTCCCGGTATCCAGCAGACTCAATCAACCTCAAGTCAGAGCCAGAAAGAACTGGCAGATAAGGTGAAGCAGACCTGTACCGATACCGAAACTGAAAAGCCTATCGTTGTTCCTGTGCCACATACGGTTGAAATGGGTGACGTCATGATACCGACCATGGGAGAAGCAGTGATGGGAATCATTGCAGTTCCTGCCCCGGCTTCTGATGATAAGGCATCGGGGTCGGAAAAAGACGATCAGGTCAATGACGCTGCAGCCGACAAACCAGCGGCCGACGCTTCAAAAGACGAAGAATAACCACTTTTCGGGAAGCGTCAGTGGCTGCGGCTTTGCTTGCGATATTCGGTTGGGGTGCAGTTACAGTGTCGGCGGAAAAAACGATGGAAGTACTGCGAACAGGTAAAACCGAGTTCCGCCGCGATCTGCTGGACCTGTTTGTCGGTATACATCAACTGGTATTGTGCCTGTCGCAGCTGCAGCTGGGTGAGGTAGTCTTTGAATGGGGTGCCCATGGTGCGGCGGAAGCGCTTTGAGAATGCGCCAGGTGTAATGTTGTAGAGCCGAGCTGCGTCATGCACGGTGATGCTGGCGATCGGTTGTTGCTTGAGCCACTCGAAAAGCAGGGAGAACTCCTCGGCATCGTGTCCTCGGGCTGCGATGCGGTCGAGGTCATCTGCCAGTAAAGCTGCTACCACATCAATCAGTCCTGCCTGCAGGGAAAAGGTGTCATTCTGGCGACAGGCCTCACTCAGGGCAGTGAAAAACTGGCAGTTGTCAAGCTGCAGGATTCCTCGCTCCGGGGGAAATAGCGTGTCACCAGTGATGTCGCTAAAGTATATATGAAGATAGACCAATTCGGAGACGGTATAGGCGACGGTAAAGGGCATGCGGGGTGGCAGCAGATAGATCGTTCCGGCGTGCAGTTGGTATTTCTTTTTTTGTACGGTGACTTCTGCGCCACCATGCTGAAAAAGGAAAAGGCGTGAGAAGGGTGGGGCCGGATGATCATATTTTTCAGGGGAGGTCCGGTGATGGATGCTTCGCCACAGCAGTCGAAATTCCAGGTGCAGAGGCACTCCCTGATAACGAAAGTCAAGCATGCACGACTCTGTTGGCTGGAAAATGATATCAGGGCTGTACGTGATGGTTTTCAACAGGATCGACTTTCCGGTTTTTGTGGTCTTGTCCTGAAAGTATACAGGAATGCCTTTTTGGTGCAATTGCGACTGACCAGGAAAACCGCTAGGGTGAGAACGTATTGAAACCCATTTGCACAACAGTGCGACTTTCATCACCACCATCCCATTATCCCGGGGCACCCATGGCTAACATCTCCGAATCTGGCACTTTCACGCATCATTATAACGAAGATTTGCGACCCCAGTTTCATTTTACGGCGCAGTCAGGTTGGCTCAATGACCCCAATGGTCTGGTTTATTATCGGGGTGAGTACCATCTTTTCTTTCAATACAACCCGTATGGCACCGCCTGGGGCCATATGCATTGGGGGCATGCCGTCAGTCGCGATCTGGTGCACTGGAAACAGTTGCCGGCGGTACTGGCCCCGGATGAGCTGGGGGAGATGTATTCCGGCTCTGCAGTGATCGACTGGCACAATACTGCTGGTTTTGGCAAGGAAGCCCTGATCGCGATTTATACCGCCGAGGGCAAGCGTATCGGTCCTGATGTTGCCACGGTCCAATGTATCGCCATCAGCACCGATGGCGGACGCACATTGACCAAATACGCCGGCAATCCGATACTCGACGAGATCGCTCCCGGCAACCGCGATCCAAAAGTCAGCTGGCATACGCCAACTGAGCGCTGGATCATGGCGCTTTATATGCCCGAGGAAGGGCGTGATACGGTCCAGTTCTTTGCTTCCAGGGATCTCAAATCCTGGACTTACCTGAGTCAGATTGATGGTTTCTACGAATGCCCGGATTTTTTTGAACTCGATGGCCAGTGGGTGCTTTTCGGGGCGGACGGACGGTATGTGCTTGGGGATTTTGATGGCACGACTTTTCACATCATCAGCGGCAAACATACCGACGACTTTGGCGCCAATGTCTATGCGGCTCAGACCTGGAGCGATATTCCGGTTGACGATGGGCGACGTCTCATCATTGCCTGGATGCGTGGTGGCCAGTTCCCCCACATGCCTTTCAACCAGCAGATGACCGTTCCCAGTGAGTTATCCATTCGCCGTGGTCGTCTCCATAAATGGCCGGTACGTGAACTCGAAACCCTGCGTATCTTCACCCATAACAGTCTGGACACGCTGGATGCATCCAGGCTGTTGCTTGATATCGAAGCGACGATTGAACCCAGGGATGCCATCGATTGCGGTTTTCGTATTGGTATGACCGATGTTCACTATGTGGCAGGTGACCAACAGCTCTTTGTCGGCCTGCATGGTGCGCCAGTGCCGATGGAGGAAGGGGGGCTGCGTCTGCGCATCCTCATTGACCGTACCTCTATCGAAGTCTTTGCCCATGACGGATTGGTCGTCTTTACGTCAAGTATTCCGTTCCAATCCAACCGTCCTGTCCGTTTCTACTCCCATGCAGGAGACGCCCGTTTGCATGATCTGCGGGTCCACGAACTGAAGTCTATCTGGCGTTAAGAGCCCGGCCAAAAGGCCCTGATCAAGGTGGGCCAGGGCCGGTACAGGGCGGTCGCATCAGCTTGCTGGACCGCCCGATTCTGGGGTGAAATCCGCCAGTTTCAGTAGCGGACGAGGACGGTGTAGGTGACTTTATAGGTACGATGTTCGCCGGGTTTCAGGTTCAGATCCCAGATGACATCCGACGATTCATTGACGTTGAACACCCCGGTCTTCTTGCGGGTGATGGTCGGATCGCCCTCGGCAGATGCGATCTTGCCACGGACTTCCTGTTTGACGACGATATGGACATTGTCGCCGCGCTGGTTGACGACGTGCAGTTCTCCCTCGACGGTTGCTTCATAATGGCGGTTGCCAAAGACCCATTTCTCTTTGCGGTCGGTCGTCTTTTCGGTCTCGAAGAAGCGGACCGGCACATTGAGGGCCTTGGTGATTTTGGCTGACGCTTCAGCCCCGGATTGGGTCCAGTAAGACGTGCTCTGTCCCATGATCCGGCTGTTGTGGGTGATCAGGATCGGGGCAGTTGTCATCGGGAATGCATACGGATTTTTGAATTTCAGCATGTCCCAGGTATCGGGGTAGGTCGATTCATTGCCACGGTTGCTCTGGCCATATTGATTGCGGGCCGCGTCCGACTCCCAGTTCAGCACTCGTTCATAGCTGATGGGCGCATTGCCAATGGTCAATGCCAGCGACTCACCCTTGGCAATGGTGCAGCTGCCCACATGCTCATAATGCATGTCGATGCCGTCCAGATCACCAGGCGTATTCTGCGGTGCTGGCGTGCCCTGGTCGAAGGACATGTTTGGTGAGATGTTATTAAAAATGACTGCCTGGGACATGATATTCTGATTATTGGGGCGGAATGCTTGAGACATTCCGTTCAGGAACGCGTTCAGGTCGCACCCCTTGGCCAGCAGAGATTGTTTATTACTGAATTCCAGCATGGGGAACCCTGAAATGAGATACACATCCACCTCATTCAGGTCCATCAATTCATTGCGGATTATCGCTTTCATGGTCAATTGACCACTTTCTTTGTCGACGATCTCCGCTCGGTATTCCGGAGCCCAGGTTGCCCCGTAAACCAGATAGCTGAGCACCGCTTCCACCGGCTTGCTGGCAGGTTCGGTCAGTTCAAAGACCATGGTATGCACGTCTTTGGTCTGGTTTGTCGCCACGGCAACCAGCTCGGTTGAGGATCGCACATTGATCATGCTTTCGCTGTCGATCCAGAAGGTGCCGTGGATGAAGGATTCGATATCCGTCACCTTGCAGGAGCCCGTTGCCGGAATCACCAGCCGCCGCCGGACTGCCACCAATCCGTTTTTGAACAGACTGATGGACTCGATTTTATCCGTTGACGGAGCCGGGATTGTCGGCGCAGCGCGACTCAACAGAGCCAGCAGCACCAACACCGGAATGAGTGTCGATTTGAGAGAGACAGACGATTTGAGACGTGCAGACATGGGGTTCCTCCTGATTGTGGGTGGTTAATGCACGAACACCACGGATTGTACACACAGGTGCAAGTCAAGTTGTGAGAGTTTCGTCACAGCCATGTAAAAAGCCCGTAAACCCGAGAAGGCTTATTTATAAACAGAATTATTCCGCTTGTTCGCCAGAGTCTGAATCGGGGGTAACTCTGTGGCCATGCGAGGCTGTTTCCATTATCACAAATTCTTCAAATTTAATGATGTTTAGTAGGCGGCTTTGCAGAACAACGCAACTTTTTTCAGGGAAATAACTGAACCTGCTCCAAGCTGGGAATGGTGTGTCAAGCTCACCAAATAATTCCAAGAGTCTCTGGGCGTGCTTTTCCTCAATGTATATGATTTCCCGAACTTCCGGCATTTCCCCATTCCAAAAATCATCATCGTCATCATCATCTTCTTCGATATTTGTATAAAAGGTTTGTTGTGAGCGATCCATACATTCGATATAGGTTTCAATAAAACCTTCGGGAACTTCAAGTGAAACTTTGGGAAGTATACGATGCACCTGATTTGTAGGTGCAAATGACACGCTATTCAGGCCGACGTCAAAGACAATATCTGTTCGCGTGCTGATCTCTGCCAGTATATCAAAGAGAGAGCTGTTGGTCGTGGAATATATAGGATCATGTTTGCCATTCAGCTTTGCCCGTTGGATCTGGTTTTCCAGTAATTCCTCTTGTGAGTATCTTGGTTCACTATCGAAAAGACGTTCCTGTTCAGGGTCGTTTTGTATTACCTTCAAATCCGCCATTTCGATGACAGACGGACAAGTCGTGAAGTGGAAGTCAATACCGATACCGGATGCATCATGGGTTTTGCTCAACATTTCCAATGTTGCCAGAGCATCGCGGATCTGGCTCAAATCTGCGGTAAAGCCTGGGATAGTGATCGAACGCATTTTCCCATATAGCTGCCAGCAACGAAGTTCAGCCAGTCTTCGATAATCCTCATTATCCTGTTGGTACTTGAATGGACCATCAATAATCGGACGCAGTTTTGCCCAATCCGCTTTCTCCAGAACATCCAGAGTTGGTTCATGTGATTCTGGTTTTTGACTATTGAAGCGGGTGCCTAATAAAACCACATCGCGATGATCTGGAATCAGTTGCAGGACCTGTTTCAGAGTGTGTCGGGCTTGATCCAGGTCCTTCTGCCACAACTGCTCAATGGCTGTATCGATGAGAGCATCTGCCCTTAATCTCTTTTCCCTGTGCGCTGGCGACTCTTTTTCTTCATGTGAACCAAAAACGGAGAAAGTATCATCGTCATCATCCGAGAATGCAGCGTGTTCCGGTTGGTCATCTGTTTTTGCAGTATCACCAGCTGTGTGTCCGGCATCTTCAGTGGCAAACGCAGGAAGGTTTAGCAAAAAGGTCAGAATGACGGTGCAGAAGAGCAGACTATGTTTCACTCACCCCCCCCCCATATTTTCTTTCAGGTCTGGGCGACCTTGGCGTGGTGCTGGTCGATCTGGCGTTCGACTTTGAAAACCCAGTCGCTGTCACCGGGTTCGACCTGGATGACGGGAAAGTCGCAGGTGCGGCCTTCGGCGGCAACCCCTTCGGCGTCGTCGATGTGAAGGTCGATTTTGTACATCGGGGGATATTTGGTGGGGATGCGGGGCAGTTTTTTGCGATATTTGCGGATATCGCGACGGTGCCGGGCGTCGTTGACGATGCCTTTCAGCCGGATGCCGTGGAGTCGGAAGCAGAGCCAGATCATCCAGGCCGGACGATTGGAGCTGGTGTAGACCCAGAGTTCGTGAAATTCCTGCAGTTCATGGAGGAGTTCTACGGTACCTTCGCGCAGCCATTCACGGTTTAACATCTTGTGGCCCCAGGAATGGGGCAGGTCGGCGTACCGTCTGCTGAGAATCAGGGTGTCATCAAGATCGAAGGATATGCGCATGGGTGCTCCCGTTAGTGAACCCGGTCGAGTTCTTTCCGACGAAGCAGCAACATACCCGCCATGACGCAGAAGGCAAAATACGCCAACCAACCCAACAGGGTGGCGATGCCAAGATCGGAGAGGGAACGGGCGAGTTCTGCGCTGGTTACCCGCACCGGCCAGAGCAGTATATTGCCAAACCACTGCGTCATATTGAGGCCGAGGGTTTCCAGGCCGACGTACTGGTTACGGGCAAGGGAGCGGACAATGCCTGGCTGTTCCAGACCGGTGGTGAGAAAGAGGCCCAGCCTGACCATGAACTGACCGAACCGATAAATCAGAGCACCGGATTCGTCCTGGATAAGATCCTTGAGGAAGCCCTGGAAGAAGCTGGTGGAGATGGCCAGGAAATAGGCGACTGCCGAGACAAATGAAGCGACAGAAATGGTAAACGCCACCCCGATTGCGAGCCCAACAGCGATGATGATGCCATAATGCATGAGCAGGGCCGCCATGAAGCGCAGGACATTGCCAGTGATCTGGCCTTCCTGGTAGTAGACCCGCACGCCATTCTGAGCGTTGAAAACCAGTTCCGGGTTATCTTTGCCGCTGATTGTTGCCGTGAAACGGCCGTCTGCGGGGATGACATCCCAGGGGATCTCAAAGGAATTGGTGCTGAAAGGGAAGACTTCTTCGGTGACCGTGTGACGCAAGGCCTGCTGGCTCGACGCAATGTCCCAGGTGAGATCCATGCCCTGATCACGACCACTGGTATAGAAGCGGTATTCCAGTACCAGTCCTTCCCCGGAGCGTGTCGTTTTGCCCAGGTCAAAGGGATAGGTACGGCTGCCGTTGGGGGCGACGACCTGTTCCTGAATGCGCAATTGTTCGCGCAGGCCGGTCTCAAACTCCTGCTGATCTTCACGGGTTGGCAATTCCCCTGCCAGTTTCTTTTCATGGACAGCTTTTTCGATTTCGGCGGGAATGTCGAGGACCGGCGGTTGGACGACATGCCAGACCAGCCAGGAGCGGTTCTGAAAGGCTGCTGCTTCGTCTGTCTCTTCCCAATTGCTTATCAGCACCTTGCAGCAGATCCCGATCGAAGCGAGCACCACCACAATGCTGGCACCCCCGAATACCATCAATCCCAGCCATTTGCCGGTGTAGATCTGCCAGCGTGCGAGCGGGTAGGAGGTCAGCATGTGCAGCCGTTTGGATTCAATGTCGCCACGCATGGAGATGCTGCTCATCCAAAGCAGGCTCAAACCCAGCAGGCCGAGAGAAAAGTGCAGGGCATATTCGGAGCGTAGCTGCAGCTCGTGGGAAAGGACACCGTCTGACTGGCAGATGGAAAAAAGAAACGCAGCTAATCCTGCCAGGAAAAGCAGCAACCACTTGCCACCATTGTGCCAGAATAACTGCGACAGGCTCAGTCGCGCCACGGACAATGCACGCTTCACGGCTCTACATCTCCTTGTTGCGCGTCAGGGCATCCAGCAGGTCAAGGTCCAGCTCTTCGTCATCATCCTCGTCATCCGCGGCAACTTCCAGGACGGCTTCTTCCTGCTGCGCTTTGCGTGCGAATGGATCAAAACGGTCGATTGCTTTGGGCTCTGAAGCTTCCTGTGGTGCTTTCGGCACTTCCCGTGGTCCTTCAGGCGAGCTGGTAGTAGCAGCCTTTGCCTTGGTCTTTTCCGGCTCAAGCTTTTTCTGAACGGGTTCTTCCTTGACAGCTTGGGGAGCTGGTGTTTTTTCTGCTACAGGTGCAGAAGAAGGTGTATCTGCCTCGGACTTCGGTTTAGGTGCTGCTGTTGGGGTTGGCTTTTCTGCTGCGGGAGCAGAGGCAGCGACTATTGTCGGAGCAGGTTTTTCTTCTGGTGCCGATGCAGGTGCTG
>MDTD01170296.1_pt1 | contig 16802 bp, 22 predicted proteins | sample 811221 | NCBI WGS metagenome assembly MDTD01 (sample SAMN05326646, study PRJNA326480) | marine metagenome | isolation source: seawater | place: Pacific Ocean: South West | collected 2011 | reverse complement strand
CTCAGCGTGGGAGGGCTGTGCAACCGCAACCTGGCCGCCTTTGCCACCGAATTGCCGGAGCTGCTGGAGCGGGTGGTGGGCGCTGAAGACGACAACCGCCCCCCTGCCGACTAGAACGAGCTAAGCTGTTCAACATATTGTTGAACACTTTGCTTCCATGGCGATTGGTGTTCGCGTCGAGCCTGAACTCGAACAGCAACTGGATCAATTGGCAGAACGCATGGGGAAAAGTCGCAGCGCCTGCGTCCGTGAAGCCATCGCTCAATACGTGCAACGGTTCGGCCAAAACGATGAAGCACTTCGGCAGTCGACCTTGATTGCCCACCATGCTCATCAGACGGATTGGAGCGACCAAGTGCCGGACTGGAGTGACTGGACAGCATGAGCGCCGTGGTTTTGCAGCGTGGACTGATCGTGACCGTGGCCGCAACAGGGGCTTATTCCGGCAAACCAAGACCCGCCGTAGTAGTGCAAGCCAACCGTTGGCTGCAGGGACATCCCAGCGTCACGCTCTGCCCCCTCACCAGCACCCTGCTGGATGCCCCGTTGGTGCGTATCCCGGTCATACCCAATGCAAGGAACGGATTGAAGAAGGCGTCCCAACTGATGGCTGACAAACTGTTCAGCGTGCCCACCACAAGCATTGGTGAGCTGGTGGGCGTTCTGGAGCCCGACCGACTCAGTGCTCTCGATCTCGCCCTGTGCGCCTGGTTGGACCTGGCCTAAGCAAAAGCCTCAGCAGGGCTGACGGGTGCCGTGGCTGACCCGCACCACGGTGTGCACATTGCCGCGGGGATTGAAATCCGCCTCCAGCTGCATCCAGATCGGATCGGTAGCCGCCACCAGGTCATCGAGGATGCGGTTGGTGACCTCCTCATGGGAGATCGACTGGTCGCGGAAGCTGTTCACATACAGCTTGATCGCCTTCAGCTCCACAACCCGGGGCCCGGGTTGGTAAATCAGGCGCAGCACCGCGAAGTCGGGATAGCCCGAGAAGGGGCACTTGCAGGTGAATTCCGGCAGCTCGATCGACACCTCATAAGGGCGCCCGAGGCGGGGGTTGTCGAAGCAGATCAGCTCGGCTTCGGCGATGGCGCGCTCGCCGTAGAGGGGGGTCTGGGTCAAAGGACGCTTGAAGCCTGTTCTGTGCAGCAACCTTAGGAAGTCAAGCTTCGGCAGCGTTCTGTAACAGCGGCCACGCACGGCTCTGGGGAGCGCGGCATCCTTGAAAGCAGATCTGTACTAACCCCATGAAAAAGGTCGAAGCGATCATTCGTCCTTTCAAGCTGGAAGACGTGAAGGTGGCGTTGGTGGAAGCCGGGATCATCGGCATGACCGTGAGCGAAGTGCGGGGCTTCGGCCGCCAGAAGGGCCAGGTGGAGCGCTACCGCGGCTCAGAGTTCACCGTGGAGTTCCTGCAGAAACTGAAGATCGAAGTGGTCGTCGAAGACGACCGGGTGGAAGACGTGGTCAAGTCGATCGCGGATGCCGCCCGCACCGGTGAGATCGGTGACGGCAAGATCTTCATCAGCCCGGTGGAGTCTGTGGTGCGTATCCGCACCGGAGACCGCGACAGCACGGCGCTCTGACAATCGGACTCACCAAGCCCCATACACCAACCGCCCCAACAGTTCCCGCAAGGCGCGGGAGCTGTTGTACAGGGCTGTAGCGCTCGGCAACCACTGGGTGGGATCACGCCAGAGCGGACCTGCCCAGCGGCCACGGGCCTGGAAGTCCACCGGGAACGGCAGCACCTCCATCCCCTGGCGTTCGAACAGGCGTTGTGAGCGACGCATGTGAAAGGCGCTGGTCACCAACAACACCCGGGATTGACCGACAGGCAGAAGCCGGCGAATGGCTACTGCCTCATCCGCTGTGTTGCGCACCGGCGGAGTACTGGCCATGGCCGCTTCAGGCACGCCGAGCAATGCAGCTTCCTGGCGGTAGTGCTGTCCTTCGGGGGGCTGACCAGGGCTAAAGGGGCTGACCCCCCCGGTGAACAGCAAGCGCGGCGCCCTACCAGCGCGAAACAATTCAAGGCCGGCAATGAAGCGGTCGGGATCGTGCCACTCGCTTAATCGAGCCGGGCCGGGGGCGGGATGGCGACCGCCGCTGAGCACAACGATGGCATCGGCCTGGGGGGCCTCCAAGGCGGAGCGGCGCTGCCAGGGGGCTTCCAGCCAGCACCAGAGGCTCTGACTCACTAACCCGAGGGAAAAGACCCAAAGCAGCAGGGCGGCGATGACAAGCGGCCAACGCCAACGGCCTACCAAGCCCACCACCAGCAGACTCAGGCTGAGACCGAGCGGCAGGATGACCAGAGGAAGAATTTTGCTGAGGAGATAAGCCATCAAGAGCACTATCCGCCCCGACGGTCAGCTAGCACCAGAGGCTCGTAACTGACGGAGATCCCAAACTCCTCAGCAAACTCCAGCACCTTGCAACAGGCACGATCCCCGATTGGACCTGGCCGAAGGATGCCGGTGAGGATGACCCGGCGTTGACGGTATGCAGGGTGAATTCCACCAAGGGCCAGCCCACTGATGCCTCAACGAAATAATCCCTAAGGTGGGAGCCACATCGAGGGCCCCAATCAAGATGCAGCGGAGGCTGGCATCCGAGGCGTAGAGGGTCTTGTAGCGACTGAACAGATCTGCAGCGATCGCCCAAGATCAGCCCTGCCAATTGATTTGCGCCACAAACTACGCGGTATTAGCAAAATACAAATTTGGATATTCAATTCATTCCCACATTTAAGCTAAGGCCGGATACTTCTGCGACCTTTGATTGACTGACTAGCTGTATTGCAAAAGATTTACCACGTAAGCTATTTCAGAATTTTTAATCATACATAGGCTTGGAACCTTATAGCCATTGCCCCACACAAAATCCAACCACCACAACCTATTCACTCCTGGCAAGGCAAACAAAAACAAATTGTCCTAATGTAAGCTTTTCATGGCAGATTTGCATTACAGATTCAAGCACAACCGGAGCTTGAAGCCTAAAATAATTCGCTTAATGCATGAAAGCAATACCCAAAAACATCTAGAACAAGAATTCACATCCTCAACAACAGGCACAGCAAAAGATTCGCTGTTCAATTAATCAATAACTCGCTAAATCAACCAAACCAAACAACCAACAAGTCATAATTCTGACCAAAGGCGAAACAGCTGAAATTTCCTAAATTTTATGATGTACAGCAAGTAAAAAACGTCTAAAAATTCCCGCCATCTTGAAATCCTATTCTCAAACTGCCTTGGCGTGAAAACCCTCGTTAATGGCAGACAATCATTTTCATAAGCATCTATTAGACTAAAGAAAGCTCCATAAGACAACCCCCTGCCGTAAGAATAGATCCTCAAAAGCTTAGAAGGAGTGAATGTATTGAACATTTTTTTTCTCGCACAATCATTTATCACATGCGAGTAAGTTTTCAGAATGAATGAAAGCCTGAATTCATCCCCGGAAACCAATGCTTCATATTCGTATTCTCCTCCAAACGATATGCAAGATTTCTTGGAATCTACTATCACTAATTCTCCAATAGCCGACTTGTCATCCAATTTGCTTGTTAGAAAAAATCCAAATCTTAGCCGTGGCAAAAACCACGGGAGAGACCTAAGGTATTGACAAAAATAGTTTTCCAAAGCAGACCTATCAACTCTTGCTTTTTCAATTTTTCGATATTCCTTTTGAAGAGATTCGGCATGTGCTGCACGCATCTGACAAATATGCGACTTTATCTGCGTATAATCGTGATTACAAATATCAAATCCATCTTGATTCGACCAAGAGGATAGTGGTGGCATTAAAATACATTCTGATTCTGTATTATATCGCGAGTAATTATCGCGAACAAATGATGGATTATTATAATATTCATTATATTGCTCGCTTCCCTTATGAAGATAAACATGGCTTGAGGCAAAAGGAACTACATATTTTGCATTGCAGGCTTTTGCGAAAGCAACAAAGTCTTTCGTATAGTCATCTGGCTTCCTTGATGATGCGTAAGGATCAACACCTTCTACACAATAAGGATCAGGAGTTGCAGAACTGTGACTCCTGAAAACGAAATCAAAGCTTTGGAACCTAGAGACAATCTGCTTTAGAGACAATCCAAAAACCTTTGAATCATTTGCATTTAATATCTTTATACCGCAGGACTTAATTGCTAACGCTGAATCTATTATGAACGGATTAAACTGAAATGAGGTGATTGAAAAATCATAGCCTAAATGGCACTCTTTTCCGTGCATGACTTCAACAATTCTCGAAAACCTAAAATCTCTTTTCATATCACTTTTCATTCTCTCTGTAGCAGCTTTGGGTAAAATAATGATTGGATCCGAGTCGTAGAATTTGCGAAGAGTTGGGCCATGATAGTGATCCCAATGCAAGTGGGACAAGTAAATATGACTAGGCCTTATTTGATTAACAAAATTTTTGTCAATTTCTGGATAATTCCACCAGCTTCTCCAGTAACAAGATCCAACAAGCCAGGGATCCACCAAAAGCCTGACATCCGAAGCTTCGACTAGCATGCATGCATGCCCGAGAACTGTGATTTTCAAATGATCACTCAAAGACATATACAGACAAGTTGCTATCATGCCAATTAAGATTAGCAAATTCTAGATTTGGCGTGAACCCTTGTATCGCCCGGTGCTTATGAGAAGGATTGATCATTGTCATGCTTCTGCTCCTGATTAAGTTGCTTCCAGAGAAATACTCCTCTGGAAGTCCGAATGGGTCTGAAGATGTTGCACTACCAGAGCTTGCGATTGGCCAAGCCCTAAGCCTCAACCACAGTGGCGAAAGCTCGGTGGTGAGGAATTCATCCCTGAACCGCCTGTTGAACGACTCGGCATAACCGTTTTGCCATAAAGAACCTGGCTCGATGTAGACGGACATCGTGCCGCTCTGTTAACACCAGCGCTAAGGGGCATGGGCAATGAACTCGGAGTCGTTGTCACTACGAATGAACGCTGGGGGTAAATACAAACTGGTGAGCTCCTCCAGCGCCGCCACCACATCCTTGGCCTTGAAACACCGTCCCACGCGGATGCGAGGCTCAGGTGGAGCTCTTCGATCACATTCAGGAACTTGAGTCAGCAACCATCGGCGATGGCGTCGAACTGAAAGTCCATCACCCAAACCTAGACCGGGTATGCGGCCTAGTGAAGCCGCACTGAGCCATTGGTGAGCAATGCGCTTCCTGGGAGTGTGCGCTGCAGCTCCTCCTCCCGCCAGAGGCGGCGCACCAGCTTGTGGATCACCCTCAAGCCCTCGCACCGCAGCACGCATTAGGCCATCCGGCGGCCCCAGCGGATTTGCTCAGCTGCGATGTCACAGAGCCGATGCCGCACCTTGATCTCCTGAATATCGAGAACCTTGTCTGCATGTCAGTGCTGCAGCGTTTTTAGCACACCACCCCGCAGGCGAATCGCTCGGGTACCCGGAGCATTGCCTTTTCCAGCTCGGCTTCTGCCAGGGGCTTCTTGAGATGGGCGTTTTCCTTCTCCAGGTTCATCAGAAATTGGTCCTCCTCAGCCTGTATGCCGCAGTACTGGTGCTTCCAACGGTGATAGGTCGGCTGGGTGAACTCAATGGCATGGCAAACGTCGGCGACTGTCTTGCTCTGGGGGATCAGAAGCTCAGCGGTTTTGAGCTTGCGGTGTCTGCTCCGCCGAGTGCCTGGTGGGTTCCATTGTGAAGACCACAAGCCAGACTGGCCGAATGAGGTCTCTCATTCATCCTGGTCCGATTTCCAGGGGCCACGTCAGTGGCGGGCGGACCCAAGGCAAAGCCCATCAAACGTGCATGGTCAGCCCGTTTTGAGCTTCAGCAACAGGCACCTGCCGCGTCACCGCTTGGCCCTTCTCCACTCGGGCACTAAATCTGACAAAACACCCAGCGCTGCTTCCACATCCTGCGCCGCTATTGCTGCATCGAGCTCCTTCAATTGCGACCAGAGCTCATGAGGAGGTATCGACCGTTCCTTAGCTCGATAAATCAAGGGATGTGCTGTGGGCTTGGATTCAGCCCCGATTAAAAGCTCCTCATAGAGCTTCTCGCCGGGTCGCAAACCGGTGCAAACGATCTCGATGTCCCCTTCGGGATGGGCAGCATCACGGAGTGATAAACCACTCAGTCGTACCATCTGCTCAGCCAGTGCTTTGATCCGCACAGGCTCACCCATATCGAGTAGAAACACATCACCGCCTTGAGCGAGAACAGAAGACTGAAGCACCAAAGTGACCGCCTCAGGGATGGTCATGAAGTAACGGATGATCTCCGGGTGGGTGAGGGTGATCGGCCCACCGGCGGCAATCTGACGTCGAAACAGGGGCACCACCGAACCTGAGGAGCCGAGCACATTGCCAAAGCGCACCATGGACAAACAAGTGTTGGTTGCCTGAGCAGAATGTGCCTGCACAACCAATTCAGCCAGACGCTTGGACGCACCCATAACGTTGGTGGGGCGAACAGCTTTGTCGGTAGAAATCAACACCACCTGAGCCACATTGCTGGCGACAGCGGCGCGGCAAACTTGATCGGTGGAGCCCACATTGTTGGACAGACCTGCTAGCGGATTGGCCTCGACAAGCGGGACGTGTTTATAGGCAGCCGCATGGAAGACCAGCTGCACAAAGTGCTCGGTAAACAAACGCCGCAGCAGCTGCGGGTCGTTGGCGCTCCCCATCACTGTCTGAAGCACCACACCATTCGGCACTACCAAACGGAGCTCCTGTTCAATGGCATAGAGCGCCATTTCACTATGTTCCAGCAGGATCAACCGCGCCGGCGATAACTCCAGAATCTGTCGGCAGAGCTCCGCACCAATCGATCCTCCTGCCCCAGTGACGCAAACCACCGCGCCACGTATCACTGGACTAACCAGCTTTGGATCGGCCGGCACCTCATCACGACCAAGCAGATCTTCGATAGCGACCGGCCGCAAGGCATCGATACGGGCTCGCCCTGAGGTGAGGTCATCCACCGAGGGAACCTGCAATACAGCGATACCACTACCCTGGAGGTCGTCGACAATTCGGCGTCTTTGACTGCGGGACAGAGAGGGAATCGCCAGCAGGACCTGACCAACGGAGCCCTCAAGATCCTTCAACACCTGGGGTGGTTGGATCCGAATGCCATTGATCGAACGATTCCAGTAGGCCGGATTGTCATCAAGGAAGGTGATAATCCTGTGATTGCCCGCCAAACGCAAAGCAGCTGCCAACTGGGCACCGGCTTCACCTGCGCCATAAATAGCGACACGAATCTGCTCCTTGTGCTGACTGGAGCGCAGATTGAGTAACACATCCCTAAGTGCAAAACGAACTGCCCCAGTGAAACCGGTGAGCAGCAGCCACAAGAGGATCCAGGAGCTGCTGGGCGGCATTGGCAGGCGAAACATCAAACCAATGGAAGACAGTGATAGGACCAGCAGTCCATTGCGGCCGGCCAGGCGATAGATCGCTGAACTACCTACATAGCGGGTCAGCCCTTTGTATTGCCCCGTGAGCGCGTATAGGGGCAGTCCAACCAGAAGCGCGGCCAGCAACAACCAGTTACTAGCGGCCATAAAATTAAAATCAAAGGGATGCGTCAAACGCAACCAGAAGCTCAAACATACCGACAGGGATAACAGGAGTGAATCAATGCCGATAAGGAGAAGCCGCCTGAAGACAGGAGGCATGCCCACTAGAAAATTCGTAAAAACAAAAAAACGCATCAGCTCTTGGATGCCACAGCAAAGGGCAAAGCCACACGCTGATCCAGCCACACGCCAGCCAAGAGCACCAAAACAGAGAAACAGGAAACCCAAGGCAAGCCTCCAACATGCATGGACACAGCAAGTAATGACGTAGTGACGATGTAAGTAAGAGACACATGGGCGTGAGGCCAGCCGGCCTGATTCAGACGCTGAAACAAATGAAGACGATGTGCTTGAAAAACTCTTTGACCATCAAGTAATCGGCGTATTACACAGAGGCAAGCATCTCCCAACAAGGGAGTGGCCACAAGGAGATAACCAAAAGCCTCCGACCAGCTTGGAGCCTGAAGGGCGAGCCCAGAGAACAACGCTCCCAGAAAAGTACTACCAACATCCCCCATAAAAACCTTGGCGGGACTCCAATTCCAAAACATAAAACCAATAAGAGAGCCCACCAAAGCCCAGAGGGATGGAGGAGCTGTGAGCGCAATAGCTAAGCTACCGATGGCCACAACCAGGCAGCCAGAAACAAGGCCATCAAGTCCGTCCATAAAGTTGGTGAAGTTGATCACGGCGGTTACAACAATCAACATCGGGGGCAGCATCAGCCAGGGAAGAGGAAGCGGGCTCACCAGGATCAACATCAGTGCAGTGAGTAACTGAAAGATGTAACGTAATTCGGCGGGGAGGTTGTAGCGATCGTCGAGGAAGCCCACTACAGCAAGCGGTAGAGCCAACAAGGGAAGGATCACAATTGCCAATTCACCTGCTGGCAAACCTGACTGACCAGAGAAGATCGGCTGCAAAAAACCGAAAAAGCTTGTAGCTGCTGCAACAAGCACGAACGACACACCACCGCCTCGTGGAGTGGGAAGGACATGAGAGCTGCGGGCGTTGGGCTGATCGAGCAGGAAAAGACGGAGACAAGGGAGAAGCGCACGAAGGATGCAAGAGACAGCTAGAGCACCAAGCGCTACGGCGAGCAAAACTGATGAGAGCATTAGGCCAACGGAAACACCGGAAAAGGCTGGGCTTCAGAAGAAAGGAGTTGGTGTGTGGGGGTAAAGCCAGAAAGATTGACGCCAGTACGCAACACAGCTTCAAAAGCCTTAGGCGAGAAAAGCAAAAGGGGAGAAGCGAGAGAGAAAAAAAGGCGGTTTGGAATGGGCAACAATCGACAACGAAACGCGGAATCTCGCGATTGCTGAGCCTGTAGGAGAGATCTAATCATCATTGTGTAAGTGAGACTTGTGTCGCCACCCAGCGGGATACGCTCTGGCAGACATTGATCACAACTAGATTCACGTATGAGTTCAGCTATATGAAGAGCAACAGCTGCTAACTGGGAGGCGTGGATCGGCTGTCGCAAACCAGTATCAGAAGGTATAGGTATGAACGGAAGCCATCGAAGCAACTTGAGAATCTTGCTGAGATTGCGATCTCCGTAAGGACCCGATTTGCCATAAATCAGGGTGGGCTGCAAAATATGGCAAGGCACATGCAAGGTACGACAGAGGGACAGCAAAGAGTCTTCAGCAGAACTCAGACGATGCACAAGTTCCCGATCAAAACGATTTGCAGAAAAACGCTTCGTAATGACAGAAGAGGACGAACAAGCAATAACACCACGAATCCCAACCAGACGCTCGGGATGTACGCGGTTCAACTGTTCAATAAAAGAGGCAAACAGCCAGATTGGACCAAAGCAAATCCAAAGAGTAGGGCTTCCCGATATGCCAGATGGAAGAAAAGTGAAAGGGTTAGAAAAATCAAAGGATGGTAAAGAGGAGTAACGGGAATAGGTATGGACAGACCAAGGAGACAGAGATTGAGTGGCTTGGTGGCGAAAGGATTCTCCCGTAGCATTGGTGGAACCGAAAAGATAGATATTCATTGACGGAAACATTCAAAAGAAGTAGTCATGCGTCGAAGGTATCGCAAAAGGAAAGGAAACCACCAATACCCGCCAAAAGCGCTCCGGTATGCGTAGCAGACCTCCTGGAGACGACGACGAGTCTGCTGAGCGCTGATTCCTCCATCGAGCATATGTACAAGCTCAAGGTCAGTGCACTGCACGCGTAGCTCCTTGAAAGAACTTAACTGCAAAAAATAATCAAGGTCGGCGGACAGTCGATAACCAGGTGCAAAACGCCTCAATAGTTTACGGGAACCAGGCCCAAACAAGGTCGCTTGATGGGGAGGAGTGCTCCCCCAAAAAAGACAACTACGAAAGGAAGATGGCGGAAAGAAGCGCTGAGGCGTAAATGTTGCAGCCCGGGAAAGGCGTCCATTAAGGGATTTTATATAGCGACCGCGACAAACAAGCAAATCTGGTCTAAATTTAGAATTCTCTATTATCGATACAACACTGAGAAAAGCTGAAGGCTTGGACGCAAAGTCATCTGAGCCCCAAAAAATAACCCAATCGTCGGGCTCAGCTACCGAGAAACCTAAATTCATCGCACCAAAGATTCCAGGATCTTTTTGATCTTGCTTTATCCACCGATAGCGACGGTCTGACTCACAGCAAGAACTCAACCACTGACGATGTTCGGGAGAAGAAGATCCATCTACGAACAAAACACGCCAGTTTGTCCAAGACTGATTAGAGAGTGAATCAACTAGAGCAGGGAGAGTAGCATAGGAGTCCAAAGTTGGGACAATGATAAACAAACGGATAGGTGAAGGAGATTGACAATTCATAAAACATCAGAGAAAGTCTTAGAAGCTTGATACATAACACGGACAAAAGATATAGCCATTTGAAATAAAAAGAAACAAATCGCAGGGAGGTATTGAAATAGAATATAAAAACAAAAGAACAACGACGAATATTAATCAAATAAATTACTAGTGGCAAACAAAAAGGCCTTCACAATGGCTACGAGAATCTCTCTAAGAAAACGGAAAAGAAAAGCGATAAATGTTAGAGGAAGAAACACTGGAGAAGATCCCCGAGAAACAATCATAAGACGCTCAAGCAAAACACGGAAACGATTAGTATCCGAAACCCCGCCAGGCGAAAGGGATGCGATAGGTGCGCGATAGGTATAAAAAGACTTGTGTTGTGAATAAAGAAGTGTAAAAATTAAGTGAAAGTCTGATGAAAACCTAAATGATAGAGAAAAGGGCGAATGATCAACGCGTGGTATAAAAATATTTTGATGAGAGAAAGGAAATATCAAACACAAAAAAGAAAAATGAAGCGCGATGCGCCTTGCAGGAGAAGAAGGTAAACATAAGAATGGAGAACTTGAAAAGAAAATAAGTGGAATATCAGGAGAATGAAATAGTGAGAGGCTAGATATATCAGCGAGAATAGATGATAGAAAACATATGTCATTGCACGCGTCACCCGAATTCAAAAACCAGATGTACATACCACTGGCAGAGCGAACACCAATATTCATAGCATGATAAATGCCAAGCTTATGATCACGGGCAATTATAATTGGAAGGCCAGTAAAATGATGCAGATCAGAAAGATCAAGCGAATATGGAACAACAAGAATCAATTCAAACAAAGATGAGTCTATGTTTTTGAGGGGTGCAATAGTTTCATATATATGGGTAGCATTAATTCCGATTGTAATAATAGAGAGAGGTTTGTTTTTCATGAGTCAAAATAATTATAAAAAGACCACAAAGCGCGTTCACTAGATATAAGAGATTTTTGAAGTATAGGAACACGAAGCTGATCATAATCAAGAAGAAAGGTATTAAATGCAGAAACCAATGAAAAAACGCAATCCAAAGAGAAAGAATAGTAATGATGGCCGATAAGCTCCTTCACGTAAGGTAGATCTGGAGCAATAGTAGGAATACCAAAGTGAGAAGCTTCAATTATTGGTAGCCCTAAAGACTCAAAAGATGAAACAAAAAGAAGAGCGGAGGATTGGCTTAAATGGGATAGGCATTGAGTGTGCGTAAGCCTCCCAAGACAGTGATAAGAACTAGAAAAGCTAGAAAGTGGGTTATCGGAATCAATGGTAAAAAATATTGATATATGATTTCTTTCACAAAAAGAAGAAATCGAGCGATCAAGAAATATATGATGATTTTTGTGAGGGAGAAGAGTAGCGGGATAAAAAAAAGAAAGTGTCATGGCAAATGCAAAAAGGAGATAAATCGATGGCGGGGAAAGAACAACTTAAGGCCGCTTTTCATATGCTCAGTTTGGGTGAAAAACACAAGGGATTTATTAACCAGAATTCTAAAGATTAAAAACTTAAGTCTCCAAAGATAGGAACAATTGAAGAGAAGGTTAGCCTGATGACAATAAAGGATTTGGTTATGACCAAAAAGAAAAGGAAAGTCATCAATAGTCAAAAGGGAACGCGAGAAGAAAGAAGGGATAAGTAAAAGCTTGAGAAGAAAATGTAGTGGGTAAGAACGTACAATAGCGGGTAGGCACTTAAAATGAATATTTCTGTGATCAAGAGAGGAGAAAACATTGTCTGGTATGAGATCAATTAAAGATGCAAGTGAAGAGCCCGAAGAATAAACAATTAGAATAGAATCAATATGCTGATCAACAATGATAGCCTTGATTAAAGAAAATACGACCAATGAAGAGCCCTCACCATTAGTACCAGAAGCCCATAAAGTGAAATTATAAGTCACAACTAAAAGAGGCGAATAAAGGAAATTTTAGATTTACGATGAAAAAGAGCTAAAGACAAAGAGAAGATAATAATTCCAGGATATAACTCAAAAAGGTTAGAGGTAAAACCAAGTATAGAAGCGCAGAAAACGGATAGGTGCCAAATATGAGAAACGGAATAAGAAAGAAACTTAGAATTGATAGTCATTGTTAATTGATAGAGTGAATAGGCAAAGATTAATATATAAAACAAAAGCCCAAAAATACCAAGATTACCGAAGAATGAATTAATAAGACTATCGGTTATGTAACCAAACTGAGAGTCGAAAGAATAGTAGAGGTTAGTGTAGAGACCAGGAGAACCAAATATAAAGTGAACAAAGTTGTCATTGAAAATTGAATAAAAGATATCAAATCTTGTTCCCAGTGATATTGAGTAGGTATCAGAACCAAAATCGAACAAGTTGCGTCTTGCGAAATAGAATAGAGTTGGAATAAAGGTTAAAACACAAGCAATGATAAATGTCAGTGATTTAGGGTATACCTTTTGACGAAAAGAAAGGACAAAGGGAGAAAGAACTGTAAAAATTAAAAAAACAATTAGGACTAAAAAGGCAGTCGAAGAATATGCAAGTAATAAAATAGCGAGAGCCATGAGACCAAGAACTCTCAACACAACTTGCTTCAATTGATTAGTAGACTGACTAAGCAGCAAAGAGAAATATAAAAGAACAGTATTGCCAGCAAGCGAATTGCCATTATAAAATATGGACGGGCATTTATTTTGGATACACGCACCCTGGATATACTGTTGTAAAGATATAATGAAAAAGAGAATCAAGGAAAAGATTAGTACTTTTTGAAAATGCAAGAGAGAGGAAACAGAAAGCTCACATCTGATATAAATAAAAAAAACAAAAAAAGGCAAAAGCCATCTTAGATAAGAAAATACTTGAAGCAAAAAAAGACTATGGGACGAAGAAAAGTAAAGACCAATAATGCTTAAAAAAGATGTAAATAGGAAGAATAAAAAAAGGTTAAGATCATATAACTGATTGCGGAGAGAACTAAAGAGCAGTGGAAAAAATACAAGTACAATGAGTGCAAGCTCTCGATAGTAGGAATTAAAGGAAAATGTATAATTGTCAATAAAAAAACCAGTTGAACGAGAAACAGATAAAAGATATGCTGAAAGAACAAAAGAAGTAAAGAGCGAATTAAAAGAAAAAGGAGGAAGAGAAAACTTCATTGTCTAAGTAACAAAGCTCCGATTGGTGCAGGAATAGAAAATACGCGAAATTTTATATATCTAATTAAATATTGAAACATGGATAAATGGGAAATCCTAAAAATACGGGGGAAAAGCAAGAAAAATCGTTTATTAGACAAAACAGAAAGGACAAAGAACCAGTCTTCATGATCAGAAAGCGCTCGCAAATAAGTGGCAGTAAACAGATGCCCAAATTCATTAATGAGTCTAGGAATCCATAAAGAGTAGGTGTGGATAAGGGAATTCAGTCTTTTTGAATAGTTAGTAGTCATTGAACTAAAAGCTTGGTGTTTAAAGGAGGATATAACAAAATTAGGCATTACAGCGATAGAGGGATTAAGTGATAGAAGGTTAATCCATAAGTCAAGATCAGTACCTGAGGAAATATCGGGTGAATATTGTGCAGAATTAAAAAGTGAGCTGTGATAAATTTGAGCACTGACGGGAGGGGTAACACCTAAAAGAATAAGTTCCCTCAGAAAGTAAGAATGGGTCTGGTTAATTGAAGAGTAATAAGGAGGTAAGCCAATAAGACCATAACAACCAGAAGAGAGAAGATAGTCCATAGCTTTTAGAAGCTGAAAGGGATCCGAAATAAAGTCATCATCATCGCAAATGTAGATATAATCTGTTTTGATATAGCGCAGCCCTTTATTTCTTGAGCGGGCTAAACCAATCTGACAGTGATTACGAACTATCAAAAATGAGTTGAAAGAGTCAGGCTTAATAGAAATAGGTTCATCTGAAAAGTCGTCAACAACAACAACAGATAATGGGTAAATATTCTTGTGAATAAAGATAAGTTTTTCAATTAGAAGATTAAGGAGGACAGGACGATTACGAGAAGCAATCAAAAAAGTGAGGGAGGTATTAACAATCACTTTTTTATAACAATTAGGTAATACTGGACAAGGATAAGAGGTAGAAACTTTTCGGCAAAGGACAAAAGATAAAGGAAGAAACTTCCAATTATATTGTTAGGTAGAGTTCTTTTCATATCCTCACCAGACAGTGCTCTATAAGGTACAAGTGAGCAAGAAGGGAAAGAACGAAGGATTTCAGAGGGTTTAAGTCTCTCAAAGGTAAATTCAGGCTTTTGTGAAGAAGAACTCTTAAAACAAGATTTTAGACGCTCAAGAATAAAATTAGGATTAGAATAAACAATGACGAGTGTTCCATGAGCGGACAAACTATTTACAAGCTTTTGAATAACATAGATTTGAGATTGAATAGGAATATGATAAATTGTATGTAATGATAGTATGGTATCGAATGAGTAGGCTCTAAGGTCAAGATCAATTATATCACCACACAATGTAGAAATATGATTTGGTGATCGAGACTTTGCCAAAGCCAGTGCACTGCTTGATAGGTCAATACAAATTCGTTTCTTATAGTTAACACTGTAAGACATGTATTCATCGTATTGAATAGGACCACTGGCAAAATCGAGCAACAGATTTCCAGATTCAGGAAAATAATTATTAAGCTTGAGGCGATTTGTAGAAAGATATTTCTGGCAATACGGTCTTAAATCTTCAAACAATTCACCATCTACGAAATGTCCTGAATCTGATAAAGACCAACCTTTACGGTCGTAAAAATCAAAGGTGGAATGGCTCTTCATATTTTGCTATTTTTTAATTAAGATAGCACACAGCGAAGAGGAAAGGAATTTAAATATAGCTACAGTAAATATAAATAAATATTCAAGAATTACAGGAAAAGAAAGTTCAATAGTTTTGTAGAAATAGCTTAAAGCTTGAAATGGCTTTATAAGATTACAATAAGAAAGTCCAATCATAAAATAAACATAGGAAGCCTTGAGAGGCCTTGATTTAAATTCATTCCGGAAAAAAGCTAATCTATATTTATATGATCGTATAGACCTTTGGTAACCAAGGGAATTATTAGTAGAAATATTACCACCAGGAGTAACAACATGATAGTCAACGCAAACTGTGGGTGTAAGTGATATATGATAATACTGAGATAACCTACGAATAAAATCACCATCGTTACCACGTTTCAGAGATGGATTAAAACCACTTAAATGATGACATGCATGTCGAGAGACAAGAAGAGTTGAACAATTACAAAGTGGTTGAGTATGTAACATTAAATCGAAGACATTGCCTGAGAGATTGGGTTTCAGATATTTATAGGAGTTATTTGAGAAGATAAGTCGAGACCAACAATAGTTTACTTGAGTTCCAGTATCAAGTAGTGTATTCAATTGAAGAGATAGCTTTTCAGGATACCAATAATCATCATCATCCAGGAATGCAATATATTCACCCTTTGAAAGATTAATGCCAATATTTCGTGAATATGAAACATGTTTATTAACAGAATTTCGAACAACGTTTAAACGAGTGTCATAAGTAAGTTGTTTTTCAAGAATGGTTGAAGCAGGAATAGAAGAACAGTCATCCACAACAATACACTCAAGATTACCAAAGGTTTGTGTCAAGACTGATTTAACAGCACGTGCCAAGGAAGAAGGTCGATTGAAAGTCGGTATAATTACCGATATAAGAGGATTAATCACAGACACGAGAGGAACGAAGTCTGGCTGGTGAACCAGTGATTACAGAACCTGATGGGAAAGATTTAGTAACAACAGAATTACAGCCAACAACACAATGATCTCCAAGAGAGACACCTGGCATAATAAAGGAATGAGAACCAATTAAACAATGGTCACCGATAAAGACATCCTTAGTCACCATTGAGTGAATAGATACTGACTTATTGAGATCATATGTATTTACTATAATAGTAACATTACGTGCAATAAGGCAATTATTTCCAATAGTCAGTTTGCCAGATTTGGCACGAAGATTAAATAGTCCATTTATACGGGTCCCAGATCCAACATACAAACAATCCCTCAAGGGGCCAGTGATCACTGCATCCAATGAAATGGAACATCCCAAGGAATGTGCATAGTGATATATTTTGAAACGGGAAGTAAAAAAACTGATAACAGCAAGTAACTCATATTTAAAGAAACTAATGAATGGAAGGAGTCTACGCATAAAGGAGAAGTACAGAAGTTTGCATAATGATATTAAAATGACAGACAAAAAAAAACAAGGTGCAATGCATGATAGAGAGGCGTATGCAATCAAATGTTCTACAAAATTAAGCGTTAAGCGTTAAGCGTTAAGCGTTAAGCGTTAAGCGTTAAGCGTTAAGCG